>MDTG01231121.1_pt1 | contig 97651 bp, 108 predicted proteins | sample 811421 | NCBI WGS metagenome assembly MDTG01 (sample SAMN05326645, study PRJNA326480) | marine metagenome | isolation source: seawater | place: Pacific Ocean: South East | collected 2011 | reverse complement strand
GCGTAGCCACCCGCTTCGACCGCAATATCAAGACCTTCATGGCAACCATCGCCATCGCAGCCTTCGTCACGTGGTGGCTCTAATGAGTCCGGACCCTAGAGAATCATGGATAAGGAAACATTAAAGTTCCGTCATGTGCCCACGAGCGGAATACACACCCCAAGTACGGGTCCGGCGAATAGTTCTGTTCTACTCACTTCCACGCGACTTTTCGAAGAAAAACACCGAAGCAGTCAGCCCCCTCGCCTCACCCGTCCAGCGTCACCACGATCTTGCCCTTGGCGTGGCCTTCTTCCAGTTCGGCCATCGCTTCGTCGATCTTCTCGAACGGGTAGGTGCTGTCGATCACGGGCTTGAGCAGCCTCCGGTGCGCCATTTCGGCGAGGTAGGCGAGTTCGCTGCCGCTGGGGTGCATGAACAGGTAGCGATAGTCGACGCCCGCCCTGGCCGCCTGGGCACGGAATTTCAGGCTGGCGAACCAGAACATCGCGGCGAGGCCATAGCGTCCGTCCAGGTCCTTTGTGGCGGTGCGCGGTTCGGGCATTCCGGCGATGGAGACGACGCGCCCGCCCTTCTTCACCACGCCGAAGGTGCGCGACAGGGTGTCGCCGCCGATCAGGTCGAACGCGCCGTCAACGGGGTCGATCACGTCCTCGAACTTCTCGTGCTCGTAATCGATCACCACGTCGGCGCCCATGTCCTTCACCAGGTCGCGCCCGCGCTGGGATGCGGTGGTGACGACTTCGGCTCCAAGGTGCTTGGCGATCTGGATGGCGAAAGTGCCCACCCCGCCCGCGCCGCCAGTGATCAGCACGCGGAAACCGGGCTTCACCTGCAATTCGTCGCGCAATGCCTGGAGGGCGGTGAGGCCCGCCAGCGGAATGGCGGCGGCGGTCTTGAAATCGAGGCTTTCGGGAATGTCGGTGAGGAATTCCTCGCGCACCACGGCATATTCGGCAAATGCGCCCAGCCGCTCCTTGCCCACCCGCGCCATCACGCGGGTGCCCGGCAGGAAGCGGCGCGCACCCTTGCCGTTCGCCTCCACGATCCCGGCCAGTTCGTTGCCCAGCGTCGTGGGCAGGTCCAACTGCAGGATCGGCTTCAGCATCCCGTCGCGGATCTTGTAGTCGACCGAGTTGAGGCCCGCCGCGCGGACCCGCACCAGCACTTCGCCGGGGCCGGGCACGGGGCGTTCGACCTCGCGCATCTGCGCTTTGCTGGCGTCACCGTATCCGGTGAGGGTGTAGGCTTTCATGGGATCGCTCCGAGGGCTTGGTGGCAGTTTCGATACAGGCGCGAACCGCGCCCTTTCTCCACCAACACCCCCGGAAACGGCTATGTTCCCCGTTCGTCGTTCCCGTTCGTCAGACGCTGTCGGGATAGATCGGGCGGATATCGACCGGGATGTCGGCCATTCCGGCAATCGCTGCCTCGGCGTGTTCGTCCAGCCGGGCGTACTGCTCGAAGAACGCCTTGGTGCCTTCGTAATCGCCGGTGGCCTGCAGCATCAGTTCGGTGCGCAGCAGCTCGGTGATGCCCTCGACCAGCTTGTCCTCGTCGATGACGTAGTGGCCGTTGTCCTCGTCGAAACGGTAGGCGCCGTAGTCCAGCAAGTAGCCGTACTGCGCGGCTGCGCCCTTGCCGTGGGCTTCCTCGATGCCGAAGCGCATGGAGCGGAACAGGCCCGCGACATAGGTTGCCAGCAGTTCGCTGCGCTCTGCGGCGGGCAGTTCGCCGCGCTCCATCATGTAGAGGAGGTTGTAGATGCCCATGACATCGGCCTTGCTCTCCTCCAGCGCCGAATACTGTTCGCGCAATTGCTCGTTCACCGTGGTCTGCTGGCCGTCGACGGTGATCGTGCCCGGACCCAGCGAGTGGCTGAGTTCGTGGAAGAGGGTGAAGAGCTGCATGTAGCGGCGGCTGACCAGTGCGGCCTGCTCCTGCGCCAACACGACGTCGGCGATGGGATCGAGGATGCGGTCGAACTTCGCGCCCAGCACGTTGGAGAGGATCACCTTCTTCGCGCCCTTGGCTTCGCGCACGCGCTCGTCGTTGGGCAGGTTGAAGGCGATGGTCTGCACGCCCGGCACGTTGTCGCCGCCGCCGTGGACCTGATCCGCCACCGCGATGGGGCTTTCGAAGCCGCGGGCGAAATTGTGATACTGCGGGTCGACCGGAAGGTTGCCCTCCATGTCGCGCAGGTAGCCGACATAGCGATCGAGCGCGGCGCTCTCATCCGGGTTCTTCAGCGTCACGAAGCTCTCGAACGCGGTCTTGGTGCCGTAGAGACGGTCGGTGTAGACCTCGTAGGGGCCGATGGCGATCTCGATGGGCGTGTCTTCCAGGTCCATCCACGCCATTTCGCTTTCGAAATAGTCGTCCGAAAGGAAGCTGTCGGCGCGCAGGTTCAGGAAGCGCTTGAGGCTTTCGTTCGTGGTGATGCTCGCCGCCTCGCGCAGCAGTTCGGCTGCTGGCTGGAGGAACTCGGCGTATTCCTCGCTGTACGGCACGGCAACGAAGCCGCCTTCGCCATCCCGCTTCACCACGGTGTAGGGGCTCATCAGGTCTTCGCGCTGGTCCGGGTTGGCCTCGAGGTAGGCGTCGAATTCCTCGCGCGTCAGGTCCGCCGGGTAGAAGCCCGCGCCCTCGGGCCAGTCGTTCTCGCCGTAGAACGGCCGGTTGTCGGCCACGGTGTCCCACGGGCCGTAGTGCAGGTCGAACATTTCCAGCATGGCGGCATCGCCGCTCGCCTCGATCTCCTCGCGCAGGGCCGGCAGGTCGCCGCCCCGCTGGCGCAGGTAGATCTCGTCCATGTAGCCACTGGCCTCGATCAGCAGGTTCACCACCTGCCGTTCCTCGTCGGTGAGGTAGCTGGTGTCGGGCGCCATCTCCACGTCGGCAATGCTCGCGCGGCTCGCGGCCATGTCATAGCCGCCGGTCTCGGCCTGCTCTGTGGTGGGAGAGCACGCCGCCAGCAGGGCAACGGGCGCTGCGGCGAGCGAAAGGGCGATGAGAGCGCGGCGCATTCGGGGTATTCTCCAGCTGGTAACAGGCGCAAGCATCTAGCCGAGCGCCATCGCGGAGTCACGCGCTTGCCTTGCATCGGTGGAAAGCTATTCCCAGCCCATGACGAGCACGGATTTCGAACGGATGCGGGCAAGCGCGAGCGAGCGGCTGGCGCTTCTGCTGGAAAGCTATCGCAGGCTGACGGGTGAGGTTCTGGCGGCCGATGCCGATGCGCTGTGGAACACGCCTCATGCGGTGCTGGCGCACGATCGCGCGGCGCCGCCTGTGTTTTTCTACGCCAACGCCCGTACGCTCGCGCTTTTCAAGCGGTCTGCCGACGAAATTATCGGCCTGCCCTCCCACCTCTCCGCCGAGCCGGAAGCGCGGGAAGAGCGTGCCGCAATGTTCGCCAAGCTGGAAGCGGAGGACATCGTGACAGGTTACTCCGGCCTTCGCGTAGCCTCGGACGGGTCGCGCTTTCGCATCCTAAATGCGACGATATGGAACCTGCGCGACGCCAGCGGCACCCTGCACGGGCAGGCTGCGCGGGTCGACGAGGTGGAGATGCTCAGCCGATAAAGTCGGGCAGCGAGAGCGGTTCGCGCGTATCGGCCTGCACGGTCATCCGGCGCGCTTCGTCCCACGCCTGCGCCATCAGTGCCTCGGCCAGCATGGCTTCCACCGGGTTGATGCCGTTGCGGGCCTGCTCCAGCGAGGTGCTGGAATAGAGGAAGATGTTGCGCGTCGCCTCGCCGGTTTCGGGAACCTCGGCTTCGGCAAACTGGCGCTCGTCGTTGGCCAGTTCCACGGCCACGCGGTGCTTGCCCGCTGCCAGACCCTCGAAGCGATAGGTGCCATCGGCGTCGGTGATGGTCGACAGGCCGAGTGCCGGGATCGTCACCTGCGCCCCTGCCACCGGGCGCGCGGTCGAATCGTTCACCGTGCCGGTAAGGTCGCCTGCATGGGCGAGGCTCGGCATGGCGAAGAGAGCGGCGGCGCTGGCAAGGATGGCTATGCGGATCATGCCCCCGCGAAAGACACGAGTTTTGTTACGAGACGACGACTCTTTCGTGACAGGCGTGTGGCAAGATCAGGCCGCGGCCAGTAGTTCTTCCGCCGCCGGAGAGGCTTCCAGCAGCTCCAGCAGCGCGCGTTCCCAGCGGTTCTGATACTGCGTGCGGCGCGGCAGTTTCAGCGATGCGCGCCATTCCTCCTGCCGCGCGATCAGGTCTATCACCGCCGGGTGCACATAGCTCTTGCGCGTCACGGCAGGCGTGTTGCCAAGGTATTCCGCCACCCGTTCCAGCACCGCCTTGATCGTCAGCACCTCGTCCGCCTCTCCCAGCAGGCGCAGGGCCATCACGCTGGCGTGCCAGGTTCGGAAGTTCTTGGCGGTGAAGGCCTCGCCAGTCGTCTCGCCAAGGTAGGCGTTGACGTCTCCCGAGCTGACTTCGTGCACCGCGCTGTCCTCGTCCACCCAGCAGAACAGGTGCTGGCCGGGCAGGTCCTGCATCTTGCGCACGCACGATGCCAGCGCGCTGTCGGACAGTTCCATCTCGCGATCCTTCCCGCCCTTGCCGGTAAAGCGCAGGCGCAGCGTCCGCCCGGTCAGTTCGGCATGGCGGCGGCGCAGCGTGGTCGCCCCGAAACTGCGGTTCTCGCGGGCGTAACTGGTGTTGCCCACCCGGATCGCGCCGAGGTCCAGCAGGCGCACCACGCTGGCAATCGCGCGTTCCCGGTGCACGCCGCGAGCGCGCATGTCCTCCTCCACCCGCTTGCGCAGCAGCGGCAGGCTCTCGCCGAAAGCGACGCAACCGTCGAACTTCTCGCTCTCGCGCCAGATGCGGAATTCGGGGTGATAGCGATACTGCTTGCGCCCGCGCGCATCGATGCCGGTGGCCAGGATGTGGCCGTTGGGCACCGGGCAAAACCACGCATCAACATAGGCGGGCGGTAGGGCGATGGCGTTGAGGCGCTTCTTCTCCGCCCGGTCGGTGATGAGCTTGCCGGCGGGATCGTAGTAGGCCCAGCCCTTGCCTGCCCGCTTGCGGGTAATGCCGGGAAGAGTGTCATCGACATGGATGAGGTTGGAAGGGCGCGTTGCCATGGTGCGCGGATAACGGCCTGATATGGCGGGCGGTTCCGCGGGCTGGACGAAAGACCGGGTGCCCGTCATTGCCGACGCGAAAGCGCGACTAGCCCCTTTCCCAAGCATAGCTTTCTTGCAGCACCCGCGCCCACGACCCATGTTGCGCGCCAACACCCGATTGCAGGAGAATATTGATGTCCGATGTCTACACCCCGCCCGAAGTCTGGCAGCCGACGGAAAGCGGCGGGCAGTTCTCCAGCATCAATCGTCCCACGGCCGGCGCACGGGTGCAGAAGGACCTGCCGGTGGGCGAGCATCCCTTCCAACTCTATTCTCTGGGCACGCCCAACGGCGTGAAAGTCACCATCATGTTCGAGGAACTGCTGGAACGCGGCTATGCCGAGGCGGAATACGATGCATGGAAGATCGACATTTCCAAAGGCGAGCAATTCTGGTCCGGCTTTGTCGATATCAACCCGAATTCCAAGATCCCCGCGCTGGTGGACCGTTCCGGCGACACGCCTTTCCGCGTATTCGAAGGCGGCGCGATCCTGCAGCACCTGGCGGAGAAGTTCGATTACCTGCTGCCGAAGACCAACCCGGCCCGCGCCGAAACCTTGAGCTGGCTGAGCTGGCAGATCGGCACCGCGCCCTTCATCGGCGGCGGCTTCGGCCACTTCTACGAATATGCGCCCGAGAAATACGAATACCCGATCAACCGCTACGCGATGGAAACGAAGCGCATCTTCGACGTGGCCAACAACCAGTTGGCGAAGACCAATTTCCTGGCCGGTGACGAGCTGACCATCGCCGATATCGCCGCCTACCCGTGGCTGGGCAACCTCTACCACGGCGCCTACAGCGGATCGGACAGGTTCCTCTCGCTCCACGAATACGAGAACGTGGGCCGCTGGGTGAAGGAAATCGACGCCCGCCCCGCCGCGATCCGTGGGCGGCTGGTGAACACCAAGGCCATGCCCGAACGCCACAGCGCCGCCGATTTCGGCAATGTAGAGGACAAGAGCCTGTTCGATCCCGTGCGCAAGCGCGCCGACGTGTGAGGATATAGCCAAAAAGGGCGGGTTGCGCCGCGCGCGCGGCCCGCTATATGAGCGCCCTCCTGCTGGGGTGTAGCCAAGTGGTAAGGCATCGGTTTTTGGTACCGACATTCGCAGGTTCGATCCCTGCCACCCCAGCCATATTTCCTGCGGAAACATGCCCGGCGTGTTCGGGTGGCGCAGGTTCGATCCCTGCCACCCCAGCCATCCATCCCTGATCTCAGCCGACACCCCGCCGCGTCGCCAGCACGAAGCCGGTGACGGCGAACACGCTCGTGCCCAGCACCACCAGCGCCGCGCCTGCCGCGCCCAGCCATTCGACAAGCCACGGCAGCGCGACGAGGCCGATCGCCGTCGGAATGCCGCGCAGCAGGAAATTGGTGATCGCCTTGCCATGCGCCAGCAGCAACGCCTCCAGACTGGCCCCTGCCAGTTCCAGCGCGGCGGCGGCGGCGAGAATGATCATCGGCCAGTAGGCGGCAAGGAAGGCGCTGCCCGCGATGGCAACGATGATCCACTCCCCAGCGACGAGGCCGAAGCCCACCACCACCACGCCGGTGACGATTGCGAGCTTCGTCATCTTGCCCGCAAGCTTGCGCGCGCTTTCGGGATTGCGCACCAGTTCGGGGTAGACGGCGCGCAGCAGCGCCTGCGCCAGCTTCAGCAGCCCCTCGCCCAGCTGCGCCGCCACGCGGTAAATCCCCGCCAGCGCCGCGCCGCCGAACGCGCCCACCAGCAGCACCAGCAGCTGACGGCTGGCGATGGTGAGCATCCCGGTGAGCGAGGTGCCGATCACGAAGCTCCAGGTTCCGCCCGTCAGCGCGGCCTGCTCTTTCGGCAGGCGGGTGAGGCTGAAGCGGCGCCAGCGGATCGTCTCGGTCTGTCCGGCCATGCGCCAGTACATCGCGGCCGTGGCAATCTCGGCAACGCCCCAGACGACAAGGAAGGCGGCGATGCTGGGCGCGGTGAAGGCAACCACGGCAGCGCCCACGGCGCGCATCACGCTGGTAGTGGCGTCAGCGGCGGCGGCGCGCGCGTACCTGTCGTGCACGCGCAAGAGGCCCGTGGGGGTCGAGCGGATCGAGAGGAGAGAGACGAATGTGAACAGGAAGGTCGGCAGCCGCAATTCACGCGGGATCGGCAGCCAGTCTCCGGCCAGCGCAAGGATAAGCGCGGCGGCAAGCGTGCCCACCATTACCGTCACCGCATCCAGCGCGAGGGCATAGCCGGTCGCGGTATTGCGCCCGTCCTCGTCCTGTCCCCAGCGCACGACGGCCTGCCACGTCTGGAAGCTGGTGAAGCCCACCACGAGCTGCGCGAAAGTGAAGGCGATCACGAACTGGCCGAAGCCCTCAAGCCCCAGCGCCCGCGTGGCAAGGGCTAGGTAGACGAGGCTGAGCAACGCGTTGATTCCGCGCGCGCCCATCAGCCAGCCGGTGTTCTGTAGCGCACGACGCATCATGATGCTGCCGCCCCTGCCCCACGGCGACGGGAATTGCAAAAGCCAACTGTGCGCGGCAGATGTCGGCGGGAGGGGAGACACGACGATGACGATACCCACGGCCCGGCTGGCCTTCTTCAAGCTGAACGTGCCCGATGCCGACGAAGCCCGCGCCTTCTGGGAAGACGCCTTCGGGTTCGCCGTGACGCAGACCTACGACGAGGACAGCTTCGTCGAGCATATCATGGCGCTGCCCGGACAGGCCGGGGCCGGACCGAGCCTGATGCTGGTGGAGAGCAAGCCAGCGCGCGACGTTTCCGTGGGGCCGGGCCACGGGCCCGTGGGGCTGGTCTGCAACGATATCGCGGCCAGCCATGCCCATGCGCTGGCATCTGGCGCGACATCCCTGATGGACCCGCTCGACGTGGGCGGTGTGATCGTCTCGATGCTGAAATCACCGCAGGGGCACGAGATCGAGCTGGTGCAGCCGCTCCGCTGACAATCCTAGGCCTTGGCGCCCTGCCGTCCGCCGATCACGCCGCCGTTCACCACGCCCAGCGCGAATACGAGCGCGGCGATCACCAGCGCGGGGATGGCCGTCACCGTCATGATCATTTCCAGCGGCATGGCGGCCGCCAGCGCCAGTCCGCCCAATGCCGGGAAGGCGATGCCGCCCAGCCGCCCGAAACCGCCAGCCCAGCCGATCCCGCTGGAGCGCATTTCGGGCGGGTAGCTGAGCGTTGCGAGGTTGTTGATGCCGGTCTGCCCGCCGACCTGCGCGAAGTTCCACACCACCAGCGCGGTGACGAAGGCCACGGCGAGCTGCGGCGGGATCTGGCCCAGAGAGAAGATCGCCACGGCATCGATCACGAAGTAGGCGGTGATGAGCCAGTAGGGGTTCATCCGGTCCATCAGCCAGCCCATCACCAGCGTTCCCGACGCGCCGCCGAAGTATCCGATGATCATGTAGAAGGCGAAGGTCTCCAGCGAGAGATCGGCGAATTCGTACAGGAAAGTGGCGAGGTAATTCGCCAGCAGGGCGATGTTGCCGAGGCTGAAGAAGCACAGCGCGAACAGCAGGATGGTCTGCACCCGGTAGCGCGAGCCGAACATGGCGAGCGGCCCGTATTTCGAGACTTCCGCCTGGTCGCCCATGTAGAACTCGGTGTCGTCGGCCAGTTGCACCTCGGGATTGCGCCGACGGATCGCCTCGGCAATGCGCGGGTCGCGGCCGTTGCGGTTGACGCGGAACGATAGGCTTTCGGGAATGAACAGCAGGAACAGCAGCGCCGCCAGCGGCACCACGCCGCCGACGATGAAGAATCCCTCCCAGCCCAGTTCGTCCAGAAACTGGTTCACCATGATCCCGCTGCCCAGGTTGCCGCCGGAAAAGCACACCAGCGCAATCGACATGAACAGTGCGCGCCGCTTCCTGGGCGTGCTTTCGGAAAGCAGGGCAAGGCCGACGGGCAGCATCGCGGAAAAGAAGATGCCGGCAACGCCGCGCAGGATCGCGAGCATGTCGAAACTGGTGGCCCACGCGGCCCACAGGGTCAGCGATCCGAACACCGAAAGGCACAGCCCCAGCACCGGCTTTCGGCCGATGCGGTCGGCCAGCGGCGGCATGATGAAGGCGCCGATCGCCATGCCGATCTGCTGGTAATTCACGACCGGCGCCATATCGACCGACGTGCCGCCCAGCCCCTCGGCAATGGCGGGCAGGATCTTGCCGAGGAAATACATGTCGAAACCATCGAGGAACAGCACGATGGAGACGATCACCAGTGTCGCTATCTCGCGTTTCCCCACGGGCCGATTGTCGATGTATTCGGCAACGTCGAAACGCGCGCGTTCGCCGGTGCTGGCAGTTGTACTGGCCATGTCCTCTCCCTCGGGGCGGGAGATTGACGATGTCCGAAGCTTACGTCAACGGGCGCTTTCCAGCGCGGGCTGCGGGTTGTTGGGGACGAGGATGAGCTCGCCCTGCTCGATGCGCACGCTGGCCAGGCGAGACAGCAGGCTCATGCCGATCACGTTGGTCTCGCCCAGCCCCGGCGCTATCACCGCGTCGAGACCGTTGGCCGCCACATTGCCGAAGCGCAGGCTCTCGATGCTGGTAAGGTGCGCGGCGACGGTGCCATTGGCGGTTTGCAGGCGGATGGGCAGGCCGCCGTCGCGCGCTTCCAGCCCGGCGGCCTCGGCCGTTTCCTGACTGACGGCGGTCAGCGTTGCGCCGGTATCGACCATGAAGGGAAACCGCTTACCGTTGACCTCTGCCTCCAGCCAGTAGTGCCCGTCGCGCGACAGGGGCACGCGGGTTTCCCCGCCCTGCACCACCTGTTCGGGCAGGCCCAGTTCGGGGACGGCCATCGAAAAGCGCGGATCCAGCCGCGAGAGTTGCAGCACCACCAGCACCAGCACGCCCACCAGAGTCAGCGTGCTGGCATAGCGCAGCAGCCGGCCCAGCGCAGGCACGCGTGAAAGGAGCAGGGAGCCAAGAACGCCAGCCACCATTGCCGCCACCGCGGCCATCAGCAGGCCCGATTGCGGAATCTCGCGGATCATCATGGCAAGCTGATCGAAGATGGCGGCAACGTCCATGACAAGCAATATAGGGTGCGTCGCCTGAATTTGTTAAGAACGATCTCAGGGCGCGGCGCGCTTTATCGTCGCCTCGGCAAGGATGACGGAGAACCGGCCTTCCGCATCGGTCCAGCGGGCGACGGGCGTCCAGTGCCCGGCCAGCAACAGGGTATTGGCGCTGCGCACGTCGAACTTGTGGCTGTTTTCGGTGTGGATCGTCTCGCCCGCCTGCATGGCAAAGGTCCGGCCCGCCACGTCGAATTCGACGTCGGCATCGGCAACGGCGTGCATCTCGATGCGGGCGAAAGTGTCGTTCCAGCGCGCCTCGTGGTGGAATTTATCCACCGGGATGGTGCCGTCCAGCTCGCGGTTGATGCGGCGCAGCAGATTGAGATTGAACTCCGCAGTCACGCCTGCCGCATCGTCGTAAGCTGCTTCCAGGACCTTGCGGTCCTTGATCAGGTCCATCCCGATCAGCAGCTTGGCCCTGTCGCCCAGCGTCTCGCGCATGGAGCGCAGCAGGTCCACTGCCGTGCGCGGCACCATGTTGCCGATGGTGGAGCCGGGGAAGAAGCCGAGCTTGGGCATGTCAGCCACTTCGGCGGGAAGCTCCACCTTCTTCGTGAAGTCGGCCTCCACCGGATGGACCGGCAGGCCGGGGAATTTGGCGGACAGGTCCGCTGCCGCAGCGCGCAGGAAATCGCCTGCGATGTCGAGCGGCACGTAAGCGCCCGGCTCGATGGCCTTCAGCAGCAGCGGCGTCTTGACCGAGGAGCCTGAGCCGAATTCCACGACAGCGCGGTCCGGCCCAATAGCCTCGGCGAATTCCTCGCCACGGTTTTCCAGGATCTCGGTCTCGGCGCGGGTGGGATAGTACTCGGGGACTTGCGTGATGTCCTCGAACAACTGCGATCCGGCATCGTCATAGAGCCAGCGCGCCGGAATGGCCTTCTGCTCCTGCGCGAGGCCCGCCAGCACATCGGCGCGGAAGGCACGGTCGATCCCCTGCTCGTCCAGGTCGACGAGCTGGATTCCCTGAGAGTTCGCCATTTAGAGGTCCTTTGCCAGCCGCAGGCCGGTGAATTGCCAGCGTTGCTGGGGGTAGAAGAAATTGCGGTAACTCGCCCGCGAGTGGCCGCGCACGGTGGCGCAACTGGCACCTTTGAGCACCCACTGCCCGGCCATGAACTTGCCGTTGTATTCGCCCACCGCGCCTTCGGCAGGCTTGAAGCGCGGATAGGGCAGGTAGCCGGAACGGGTGAACTGCCACACGTCGCCGAACAATTCGCCCGTGCCCACCGGCAGCGGCGGCGCGGCGGTATCGAGCTGGTTGCCCGCAGCGGCATTGAAACGCTGGTCCGTCTCCGGCGCGTCCTGCCCGCGGGCCACGGCTTCCCATTCGAACTCGGTCGGCAGGCGGCATCCCGCCCATGAAGCGAAGGCATCGGCCTCGTAATAGGAAATGTGCGACACCGGCGCATCGGGATCGCGCTCCTGCCACCCGGCATGGGTGAAATGCTCGCCATCACGCCAGTAGAGCGGCGCGGAGATGTTGCAACGATCGAGCCATGCCCAGGCATCGGACAGCCACAGGCGATGGTCCTTGTATCCGCCGTCGGCGATGAACTGCGCCCATTCGCCGTTTGTGACGAGGCGGCGCGACAGCGCGAAGGGTTCCAGCAGCACGCGGTGCGCGGGGCCTTCATTGTCGAAGGCGAAACCATCGGACTGGTGGCCCACGCGGGCGATGCCGCCGGGATGCTCGATCCAGCCGTCCTGCTGGGCGGGCCGCGCCTTGGGCTGCCTGTCCCAGATCGCGGGGCCGAGCGGGTTCTTGGAAAAGGCGTGCTTGATATCGGTCAGCAGCAATTCGATGTGCTGCTGTTCGTGCGCGATGCCCAGCTCGATCAGGTCCGTGCAACGCTCGTCCGCCATCAGCGGCTGCATCGCCTCGTTCACATGGGCCCGCCATTCGAGCACCTGCGACAGCGTGGGCCGCGTCACCAGGCCGCGGTTGCCGCGCATGATCCGCTCGCCCTCGGCCTCGTAATAGGAATTGAACAAAAAGGGCCACCGCTCGTCGAACAGGCGATAACCCGGCACGTGATCGCGCAGCAGAAAGGTTTCCCAGAACCACGTGGTGTGCGCGGCATGCCACTTCGCAGGCGAGGCATCTTCCATCGACTGGATGGTTGCATCGGCCTCGCTCAGTGGTTCGAGCAAGCCCTCCATCACGGCGCGCGTGGCGGCGAAACGGTCTGCCAGAGAGGAAGGCCGGTCAAAAATCTGGCGGGTACTGGTCTGAGACAAGGCCCTCTCCCGGAAGACGATCTGTGAACGTCCTACGAACGAATGGCCTATCGGGTTTCCGATTAAAACCCCTGTTCCGAACAAAATATCCCGAAAGCGAGACGTCAGGCGGCGCGCTGGACCCGGTTGCGCCCGGAGCCTTTGGCTTCGTAAAGCGCCGCATCGGCGCGGGCGAGGAGGCTTTCGCAATCGTCTCCGGGGCGGAAATAGGCCAGTCCCACGCTGATCGTCACGCTGGGCAGGCGGGTGCCGGTAAAGCCCTGCTCGACCGCCTGCCGCAGGCGTTCTGCCAGCAGCCGCGCCGCGCTTTCCTGCGTGCCCGCGATCAGCCAGACGAATTCCTCGCCGCCGATGCGCCCCACCACGTCACCCTTGCGCGATTGCGCGCGGGCGATCTCGGCGACCCGCTGGATCACCTCGTCGCCCACCTGGTGGCCGTAGGTGTCGTTCACCGACTTGAAGTAGTCGATATCGAACAGCATCGCGCTCAGGGGGCTGCCGCAGTTCTCTGCAACCAGGGACATGCTGTCGAGCTTTGAAAAGGTGCAACGCCTGTTGGGCAGTCCGGTCAGCGGATCTGTGTTGGCCAGTTTCTGTGCCTCGGTAGCTAGCCGCATGGCCCGGCTGCGGGCGGTATCGAGGGCTTCCTCCCGGCGCACCTGTTCGGTCACGTCCATCGCCACACCGAACACCGCGGTGCGTTTGCCGCGTTGATCGAATTCGTTCAGCATCGTCATGCGCAGCCCCCGCTCCAGCTCGTTCGTCGGCCTGATGCGATAGGTGAAGGTGTAGGTGCCCAGCGTCTCCTTGTTCCTGGCAATCTGGCCGAAAACCTCGCTGCCACCGTCGGGCAGGCGATGGCGCAGGTCGCCGGGATCGGGCGCGAGGGAGCGCGGCAGGCCATTCATTTCCAGCATCTTGGGCGACCAGTCCTGTTCTCCCGTCACCAGATCGAGGCGCCAACGCCCGATGGAAGCGGTTTCTTCCGCAAGGTCGAACAAGGTGAGGCTTTCGCGCATCTCCCGGTTGCGGGCGATCAGCTCGCGCTGCAACTGCTGGCGTTTCATCAGGGCGGCGGCGATCGGAAGGGCGGTGGCGAGCATGGTCAGCATCCAGGTCTGGAACACCAGCGTGGCCTCCCCTGCGCCCACGCCGAGGTAGGGCATCGGCGAGCCCGCAAAGATACTGAGCGCCGTGGCGCACACGGCGTAGATCAGCACGACCAGCAGGCTGGCCACCTGTCCATAGCGCACGGCAATCATCACCATGGCCGCCACCAGCAGCGGCATCAGCGTGACCTGCGAGACTTGCAGGGCGAGCATGGCCAGCCCCGCGCAGGCGAGCAGCAGCGGGTAGAGCGAAGGCTCGACGCCCGAACGCGCAACATCGTTTCCGCGCGCAGTCAGCTTGCGCACCAGGTTTAGCAGGATCGGGGACAAGATGATGACGGCAAGGACATTCGCCATGAACCACCACGAGAATTCCCCGACGGTCTGCTCGGCGCGGAACGGAATGGCGATCAGCGCGCCGGCAAGGCATCCCGCGATGGCCGCCGCGAAAGCTCCGCTCAGTTGCCGGAACTTGCGCGGCACCTGGCTGCGCCCGCCCAGCGCCATGGTGCTGAGGCTGGCGATGATGGCGGACTGCACGACGCTGGAAATGGAATAGACGGTCGCTTCGGCCAGCGGGATGCCCGCGCTCCAGATCGTGGCGGCCTGTATCGGCAGCATGGCCAGCGCCAGCACGGCCCAGTGCCTTTTCCGCACCACGTAGAAAGCGGCGACCGCCACGCCCGAAGGCACCCAGACGAGGATCACCCCGCCCAGCACATCGCGCAAGGCAAGACAGCCGAGCGCCGTCAGCGACCAAATCACCCCTGCCAGAACAGGTTCGCGCAATGCGCGCCAGACATGCACCTTTGGCTGCTCCCCATGCATAGCGATGGGGATGCCTTAGGGTTCAGGAGTAAGCGGACGCGCCACGACCGGATAGGGATAACACCCTATCCGGGAACGTTATTCCGCCGCTTCGCGCGCTTCGCCCAGTTCCAGGTTGATCATCTCTGCCAGCAGGAACGACAGTTCCAGCGACTGCGCGGCATTGAGGCGCGGGTCGCAGTGCGTGTGGTAGCGATCGGCCAGTCCCTCGTCGGTGATGGCAACGGCCCCGCCGGTGCACTCGGTCACGTCCTGCCCGGTCATTTCCACGTGGATGCCGCCCGCATGGGTGCCTTCCGCGCGGTGCACGGCGAAAAAGCCGCGCACTTCGGACAGGATGCGGTCGAACGGGCGGGTCTTGTAACCGCTGTCGGACTTGATGACGTTGCCGTGCATCGGGTCGCAGCTCCACACCACCGGCTGCCCCTCGCGCTCGATCGCGCGCACCAGCGGCGGCAGGCCCTCTTCCACCTTGCCCGCGCCGAAGCGGCTGATGAGCGTGATGCGCCCCGGCTCGCGCGCCGGGTTCAGCACGTCGAGCATCTTCAGCAGCGCGTCCGGCTCCAGCGAGGGGCCGCACTTCACGCCGATCGGATTGTTCACGCCGCGCAGGAATTCCACGTGGGCGGAATCGATGAAGCGGGTGCGATCGCCGATCCACAGCATGTGGGCGGAGGTGTCGTACCAGTCGCCGGTGAGCGAGTCCTTGCGGGTCATCGCCTGCTCGTAGGGCAGCAGCAGCGCCTCGTGGCTGGTGTAGAACGTCGCGGTCTTGAGCGACTGCTGCTCCTCTATATCGATGCCGCATGCCTCGATGAAATCGAGCGCCTCGCCGATGCGGTCCGCGATCTGCTTGAACTCGCTGGTCCAGGCGCTGCGATCCATGAAATCCAGCGTCCACTGGTGCACCTGCCGCAGGTTGGCGTAGCCGCCCCCGGCAAAGGCGCGAAGCAGATTGAGCGTTGCGGCAGCCTGCGAATAGGCGCGCAGCATGCGCTGCGGATCGTTGCGCCGCGATTCGGGGCTGAAGTCGATGCCGTTCACATTGTCACCGAAGTAGCTCGGCAGCGTCACGTCGCCCTGCGTCTCGGTGTCACTGCTGCGCGGCTTGGCGAACTGCCCGGCCATGCGGCCCACTTTCACCACCGGCATCTTGCTGGCGAAAGTCAGCACGGCGGCCATCTGCAGGATCACGCGGAAGGTATCGCGAATATTGTTGGGCGAGAATTCGGCGAAGCTTTCTGCACAGTCGCCGCCCTGCACCAGGAAGGCCTGGCCCGCAGCCACCTGCGCGAGGTCGGCTTTCAGGTTGCGCGCCTCACCGGCGAATACCAGCGGCGGAAACCCTGCCAGCGTGCGCTCGGCCTCGGCCAGCGCGTCCGCGTCTTCGTACTTGGGCAGGTGCTTCGCGGTGAAACGGTCCTGCTTCCAGCTCTCGGGTGTCCAGTTCTGTGCCACGTATTCTACTCGTCCATGCGCGCCCGCTCCCCGCCGGGCGATCAGTTTCCATTTTGCTGGGGAGACACGGCTCCTACAGCCCGGTTCCGCAGGGCGCAAAGGTTACTTGAGAAACGGACGCGGGCCAAGCGAGCGGGTTCAGCGCCCGGATGTCATCTGCCCGGCGCCTGCGCCCGCACCCTCTGGCAACACCGAAATCCGCAGTCCCGGCCGCGCGACGAGGTATCGCTGCGCCAGCGCCTGCATCTCTTCCGGCGTGGCGTTGGAATAGTCGCTGTAGAGCGATTGCAGGTAGATCGCGCGGTTCGGGTCGAAGGCCGCGCCTTCCAGCTGGTTCAGCCAAAAGGTATGGCCGGTGCTGGCGCGCTCGATACGCTGCCGGATCGGCTCCACCACGCGGGCAAGCTCGTCCGGTGTCGGGCCGTTCTCGGCAAGGTCGGCAACGATGGTCTCGGCCTCGTCATAGAATGCGGGCACCAGCGCGGGATCGATCTGCGCGAGGGCGAACACCAGTCCGCCGCTCTGCGTGTCCAGCGGCCAGCTGGAGGTGACGAAGGGCGCATAGGCCGCGCCTGCCCGCTCGCGCAGGTTATCCATCAGGCGGTTGGAGAAGACTTGCGAGAGCAGGTCCAGCTTGCGGCTCTGCACCAGCCCGCCGGACCCGCCCGCCGTGGGCCAGGCGATGACGGCGGCGGCCTGATCGGGGTCGCCCTCGTGCGTCAGGCGCACCGGCCCTGCCCCCAGCTCGGGGAATTCAAGCGGGCGATTGGCCACTTCGGGAGCCAGCGGCATGCGCGGATCGAGCGCCCCGAACGTGCGCGACAGGGCCTGGATGGTTTCCTCGCGGTTGATATCGCCGAACACGGCGACTTCCACCGGACCTTGCGAGAGCAGGCGTGACCACGTGCGACGGAAACCTTCCGCTGTCGCATCTTCGATCAAGTCCGGCCCCGGCGTAACGAAACGCGGATCGCGGTCGCGCAGCAGCCAGTCGAGATCGCGGTTGAGCACGCCGTTTGGATCGCGGCTGTAGGATTCGTAGCCCAGCAGCGCGCTGGCCTTGGCCCGCTCGAACGGAGCAGGGTCCCAGCCGGGCATCTGCAGCTTGGCCGCGAACAGGTAGAGCTGGTTGGCAAGGTCTTCCTGCCGGGTCAGCCCCTCGAACACGAAGGCCCCGTCCTCGATGCGGAAATCGAAGCCCAGCTTGCTGCCTGCCGCCGCGCGGTCGAGGTCGTTCTGGTCCAGCGGGCCGACGCCGGAATTCACCAGCGCGCCGGGCGCGAGGTGGGCATAGGCCGCCTCGTCATTCTCGAACCCGCGCCAGCCAGCACCGAAGCGGACCCGCACGGTGACGCGGCCCGGCTCGTTGTTGCGGCTGAACAGCAGGGCGCGAACGCCGTTCTCGAATTCCAGGCGCTCCACGTCCAGCACGCCCAGCGGTTCGCGCAGCGATGGCAGCGCGGGATCGCCGATCGGCGGCAGGTCGGCAAAGTCGATGGGTTCGGCATCGTCCCGGCCACCGGCCAGTGCCACGGCGGGCGATTGCAGCGCGGCGCGCAGTTCCTGCTCGTTCGCGTCCATGGGATCGGGGGTGAGCATGATCGCGCGGATCACCTCGCCATCGAACAATGCCTGCGTCGCTTCCTGCACCTGCGCGGGCGTGAAGCGTTCGCTGATGGAGCGGAAGACCTCGAGGAAGGTCTCGGGACTCGCCACGGCCTCGCGAATGTCTACGGCCTGCGTGATCTGGTCCGCCAGTTGCGAACCGGCCTGGATGCGCGATTGCTCCACCATGTCCACGAAAGCCACGTCGAACAGGGCCACGGCCTGGTCGATCTCCGCCTGGCTCGGCGGCTGCGCCAGGGCATCGGCAATCACCCCGCGCACGTCCGCCAGCGCGGACTCCCAGTTCTCTCCAGACGGCGTGACCGACACGAAAGTACCGTCGACCGTGCGGCTCACCTTCTCGCGGCCCACGGAGGCGGCGAGGTAGCTGCCACCTGCACGCGCGCGGTTCTCCAGCCGCCGGTTCACCACGGCGGCGGCGACCTGCATCAGCAGGTTGCGGCGGTTGTATTCGAGGTTGTCGATCACCTGCACCCACGGGCGCATGACGGCGAAGGTCAGCGTGCGCGTCTGTCCGGGTTCGACAACGATGTTCACTTCGCCCACGGGATTGTCCGGATCGGCACCGGGAGGCGCGACGGGATCGCCAAAATCTGGAGCCGGTGCGGGTTCGCCCGGCACGTCCCAGTCGGCGAAGTGCTTCTCCACCATCGCGGCCAGCACCTGCACATCGGCATCGCCGACGAGGACGACGGTCGCGTTTTCGGGCCTGTACCAGCGCTGGTGGAAGGCCTGCACCGCCTCCGCCGTGGCGCCTTCCAGCGTTTCGACCGTGCCGATGGGGCTGCGGCTGGCAAGGCGCTGCCCCGAGAACAGCGTGGCGGTGACGGCCTCCTGCACGCGGCGGGCCGGGCCTGCACGCTCTCGCCGTTCGGACAGGACGATGGGCACGTCCGTCGCCACGTTCTGCGCCGAGAACGCCGGCTGCGTCACCATGCCGGTGAACAGGCGCACGGCATCGTCCATGCTGGAGCGCGTGGCATTGGGCAGGTCCAGCTTGTAGACCGTCTGCGTCGGGCTGGTGGTGGCGTTGGTATCGTTGCCCAGCGCCGCGCCCTGCCGCTGGAAATGCGGGATCGCCTCGCCGGGGCCGAAATAGACCGACTCGCGGAACACGAGGTGCTCCACCAGGTGGGCAAAGCCGCGCTCTTCCTCGCGCTCGTGGATGGAGCCAGCATCGATCGCGACGCGCAGGGACATCTGGCACGGCGGCACGCCGTTCTGGCGCACGGCATAGCGCACGCCATTGGGCAGTTCGCCGAAGAGCCACTGCGTATCGATGGGGATATCGGTGCCGCGATAGATCCACGGATCGTCCGGCTCCGCATATCGGGGCGCATCTTCTGCCGTGGCGGTGATGGTGCAACTGGCCTGAAACTGCGCCAGCGCAGGGGCCGGTGCGAGAAGTGCGAGCGGAAGAAGGGCGCCTGCGATGCGCGAGAGTAAGGTCATGCTGCCCCTTAGGCCATGAAGCGATGAAGCAAGGGTGAATAGGTGGTCTTTAAACCATGACGGAAAGCCTTGCGACACCTGCATGGTTCCCGCTCTTGCGAGCGCCCTCCCCCGCGCCTACATCGACACCCATGTTCATCGAGACCGAAACCACGCCCAACCCCTCCACCCTGAAGTTCCTTCCGGGGCAGCAGGTGATGCCTTCGGGCACCCGCGATTTCGCCACGCCGGAGGAGGCCGAGGCCAGTCCGCTGGCGCAGGCGCTGTTCGATACCGGCGAAGTGACCGGCGTGTTCTTCGGCAGCGATTTCGTCTCCGTCACCGCCGCGCCGGGCGTCGCCTGGGCGGACCTGAAGCCGCAGGTGGTGGCCGTGCTGCTCGATCATTTCGTTTCGAAGGCCCCGCTGTTCACCGGCGGCGATGCCAGCGGCATTTCCGTGCCGCCTGAAGCCGACGAGGCCGACCTTGGCGATGACGAGGGGACCGAGGATATCGTGGCCCAGATCAAGGAACTGATCGAGACCCGCGTTCGTCCCGCCGTGGCCAACGACGGCGGCGACATCCGCTATCGCGGGTTCCGCTCCGGCGTCGTCTACCTTGCCATGCAGGGGGCCTGTTCCGGCTGCCCCAGCTCCACCGCCACGCTGAAGCACGGCATCGAGGGGCTGCTGAAGCATTACGTGCCGGAAGTGCAGGAAGTCCGCGCAGCCTGATCGAAAAAACGCGTTTGAACGATTGCAGGGGTTCGGCGTTGGGGTCGTGAAACCAATTCACCCGGAGATTTCCCCGCACATGACCGATACGCTATCCGACGCCGACCTCGACCTGATCTTCCGCGAAGCGCGCAGCATGAACGGCTGGCACGACAAGGAAGTGACCGACGAACAGATCCATGCGATCTACGAATTGCTGAAGATGGGGCCGACGTCGGCCAACCAGCAGTCCGGCCGCTTCGTGTGGTGCAAGTCGAAGGAATCGAAGGAACGCCTTGCGCAGCACGCGATGGAAGGCAACAAGGAGAAAATCCTCACCGCCCCCGTCTGCGTGATCATCGGTTACGACCTCGACTTCCACGAGCAACTGCCCTGGCTGTTCCCGCACACCGATGCGAAAAGCTGGTTCGAAGGCGACGAGGAAGGCCGCCGCGAACAGGCGTTCCGCAACTCCGCGCTGCAAGGTGCCTACCTGATGATCGCGGCGCGCTCGCTCGGTCTCGACTGCGGGCCGATGTCCGGCTTCGACCAGGACGCGACGACCAAGGAATTCTTCGCTGACCAGCCGCGTTACCGTGCGGACTGGCTCTGCTCTATCGGGTATGGAGACCGCACGACGATCTTCGATCGCAGTCCGCGCCCGGATTTTGACCGTTTCAACCAATTGATCTGATCGCCAACGCCCCCTAACCGGGGCGCGTGAGAACGCTTGCGATTGAATGTGCGACGGAGGCTTGCTCGGCGGCCCTGTTCGATGATGCGAAGCTGGTCGATGGCCGGTGCGAGACCATCGGGCGCGGCCATGCCGAGCGGCTGGTGCCGATGATAGCCGAACTGCCGGACAAGGGCCGCGCGGACCGTATCCTCGTCTCGCTCGGCCCCGGCAGCTTTACCGGCGTGCGCATCGGTCTTGCCGCTGCCCGCGCGCTGGGACTGGCATGGGGCGCGCCGGTGCTGGGCTATCCTACGCTGGAACTGGTGCGCGCCCGCAGCGGGCAAGCGCAACCGCGCGCCGTCACCGTGTGCATGAACGGCGGCCACGGCGAGTATTTCGTGCAGAACTTTGCCGCCGATGCGAGCGCCGAGGACGAGGTGCGCTCCCTGCCCCCGGCCGAGGCCGCCAACGCCGCGCGGCATCCGGTAATTGCCGGGAACCGGGCGCAGGAACTGGCGGACCTGCTTGGGGACGGCATGTTGGCGCTCGACCTGTTGCCGGATGCCAACTACGCCCATCTCCTCGACAACGCGCGGCTGACGCCGGATTTGGCGCCCATCTATGGTCGCGGCCCCGACACGAAGCTGCCGGAGAAGCGCCGGTGACGGACGCGCTCGATGCCATCATGGCCGTCATGGAAGGCGCCTTCGATCCACGCTTCGGAGAGGCGTGGACGCGGCGGCAGGTGGCGGATTCGCTGACGCTGCGCAATGTGTTCTTTACCCTGATCGATCCAGCAGGCGCGCAAGACGTCGATCCGGACCGCGTCACCGGCTTTGCCCTGACGCGGCAGGTACTGGATGAAGAGGAGATCCTGCTAATTGCCGTACTGCCCCAGCATCGCGGCAAGGGCGTGGGCAAGCAATTGCTGCAGGAAGTTATAGATCGCGCGCGGAATCGCAGCGTTACGCGCGTTTTTCTTGAGATGCGCGACGGTAACCCTGCAGAGCATTTGTACCGCAGATTCGGCTTTGAGAAGATCGGTCACCGTGCTGGCTATTACCGCGGCGCTGTTGGTGGCCCGCTGGATGCCATTACTTTTGCGAAAGATATTTGAAGCAAAAGGCAAAGTAAGCGAAATGATAATTCGTTAAGCATTTCTCGAACGCTTTTTCCCGTATTTCTAACTCAAAGACCTTGTGAACGGCGCGCAATTCCGTAAATGCCGCCTTTCCTTCCCGCCAAGAGGAAGGGTCAATAACGGGTCCCAAAAATACCGAGGTACAAATGGAAACATCCGAAACCGGTGCCAACGAAATGCTGATCACGCTGACAGCAGACATCGTGACCGCCCACGTCGCCAACAACAATGTCGACGGGGAAACCCTGCCCGGCCTGATCGAGAGCGTTTACGGCGCTCTGTCGGGCCTCGGCACAGAAGAAACTGTCGAAGAACGTCCCGAGCCTGCCGTAACCGTGCGCGCCTCGGTGAAGAGCGATCATCTCGTGTGCCTGGAAGACGGCAAGAAGATGAAGATGCTCAAGCGCCACCTGATGACCGATCACGGCATGACGCCGGAAGAGTATCGCGAGCGCTGGAATTTGCCAGCCGACTACCCGATGGTCGCCCCCGACTATGCCGAGAAACGCCGCGAACTGGCGAAGAAGATCGGCCTCGGGCGCAAGCCCGGCCAGAAGCGCGGCCGCAAGAAGGCTGCCTAAGCGCCTGTAGATGGGCGAAGGCCCAAGCTTGAGTGAAACGCCCCGGGCCACTATGGCTACGGGGCGTTTTCATTTTTATGCGGGACCAGCCTTGCACCAGCAGATCGATCTTGAAGCCCTTTGCGCCGAACGTGGCCTGCGGATTACCGACCAGCGCCGGGTGATCGCAAAGGTCCTGTCGGAAAGCACCGACCATCCGGACGTGGAGAAGGTGCACGAACGCGCCAGCGCGGTCGATCCCAAGATCTCCATCGCCACCGTCTACCGCACCGTGCGCCTGTTCGAGGAGGCCGGCATCCTCGACCGTCACGATTTCGGCGATGGCCGTGCCCGTTACGAGGCCGCGCCCGAAGCGCACCACGATCACCTGATCGACGTGGAAACCGGCAAGGTCGTGGAATTCGTCGATCCCGAACTGGAAGCCCTGCAAAAGCAGATCGCCGAAAAACTGGGCTATCGCCTCGTGGACCATCGCATGGAACTCTACGCCGTGCGGATCGACCGCGAAGACAAGAACTGAGGCGCCGCGCCATGGCACCCGCTATGGCCCCCGCTGCGCCCGCGATTTCCTCCCTCGGTTGGTTGCTGATCGGCTTTCGCCTTCTGCTGATGGTGGCGCTGCTCTGCGTGTGCGTGCCGCTGCACTACCTCTGGAAGCTGCTTGGCCTCGACCGGTTCTGGCCGCGCGTTTTCCTGGCCGGGATCGGCATTGTTGCGGGGCTGGATCTCAAACGCCACGGCCAGCGACAGCGCGGCGCGCTGCTGCTTTCCAACCATGTCAGCTGGCTGGATATCCCCGCGCTCTCCCACGCCGCCAACAGCGCCTTCATTGCGCACGACGGGCTGGCGCAGTTCGGCCTGCTCAAATGGCTGTGCGACATGAACGAGACGGTTTTCATCGCCCGGCACAAGCGTTCCGATGTCGGCAACCAGGCGGAACAGATCCGGCTGGCGATGGATCACGGCGGCACGCTCACGCTGTTCCCAGAGGGCACGACGAGCGACGGCACCGGGATCATCCCTTTCAAGTCCAGCCTGCTCGGCGCGCTGGAGCCCTTGCCGGAAGGCGCGGTCGTGCAGCCGGTCGCCCTCGTCTACGAGGACGTGCCGGAGGTGAGCTGGGTCGGCGAAGAGCCGGGGCTCGACAATTTCAAGCGCATCCTCGCCCGCCTTCGCCCGGTGCGGCTGGACGTGCACTTCCTGCCGCCCGTCAGCGGCGAGGACCTGGCAAACCGCAAGACCATCACCGCCGCAGCGCAGGCGGCCATCGGCGGGGTGGTCCGCTAGCGGCAGCGATTGAATGGCGGCCCGCTTTCGCCTAAGAGCGCGCCCATCATGAAATCCACCAGTTCCCCCAGGACCTACAGGGTCAAGAGCTTCGGCTGCCAGATGAACGTCTACGATGGCGAGCGCATGGCCGAATTGCTGGAAGCCAAGGGCATCACGCCCGCATCCGAGGGTGAAGCGGCGGACCTCGTGGTGCTCAACACCTGCCACATTCGCGAGAAGGCGACCGAGAAGGTCTATTCCGACATCGGCCGGCTGGTGAAAAGCGGCGCGGAGGCGGGCAAGGAGCCGATGATCGCGGTGGCAGGCTGCGTGGCGCAGGCCGAGGGTGAGGAGATCATGAAGCGCGCACCTGCCGTCGGCATGGTGGTCGGCCCGCAGGCCTATCACCGTCTGGGCGACATGCTGGACCGCGCCGTGAAGGGCGAACGCTCCACCGATACGGACATGCCGGAGGATGCGAAGTTCGCTGCCCTGCCCAAACGCCGCAAGGTGTCCCCCACCGCCTTTCTGACGGTGCAGGAAGGGTGCGACAAGTTCTGCACCTATTGCGTGGTGCCCTATACCCGCGGCGCGGAAATCTCCCGTCCTTACGGCGAGCTGATGGACGAGGCTGCAAAACTGGTTGATGCAGGCGCGCGGGAAATCACGCTGCTGGGCCAGAACGTCAATGCCTGGAGCGGCGAGGATGCCAAGGGACACGCGCTCGGCCTCGACGGGCTGATCCGCGAACTGGCGAAGCTGCCGGACCTGAAGCGCATTCGCTACACCACCAGCCACCCCAACGACGTGACCGAGGGCCTGATCGCCGCGCACGGCGAGGTGGAGAAGCTGATGCCCTATCTGCACCTGCCGGTGCAGAGCGGCAGCGACCGGGTGCTGAAAGCGATGAACCGCTCGCACACCGCCGAAAGCTATCTCAAGCTGCTCGAACGCTTCCGCGCTGCGCGGCCCGATATCGCGCTGTCGGGTGATTTCATCGTCGGCTTCCCCGGCGAGACCGAAGCCGAATTCGAGGAAACGCTGAACATCGTCGATGCCGTTGGTTACGCCCAGGCCTTCAGTTTCAAGTATTCGCCCCGCCCCGGCACGCCAGCCGCCGGCATGGAAAGCCATGTGGCGAAGGAAGTGATGGACGAGCGCCTGCAACGCCTTCAGGCGCACCTCGGGCGCGACCAGTATGCCTTTAACAAGGCCAGCGTCGGCAAGACCTGCGACGTCCTGATCGAGCGCAATGGCCGCCGGCCGGGCCAGTGGCTGGGTAAGTCACCCTGGCTGCAATCGGTGTTCTTCGACAGCGAATTGCAGATCGGCGACACCGTGCGGGCAGAACTGGTGCACGCCGGGCCGAGCTCCCTGCAAGGCCGCCTGCTGGAGCGCGTTGCTGCCTAGCGGCGCGCTCTACCTACTCCCCCTCGAATACGTTCCTGTGATAGGCCCGCGATGCTGCGCGTGACAGCGCCGCGTCCCCGGCATTGCGACCGGTGCTGTAGAGTGCCTGCAGGTAAGCGAGGTCAAACTGGGTCAGCTCGGCGGGCGCCCTCTCTGGATCGGAGAACAGCGAGAGGATCGTGTCGAGAGGCTCGTCTCCCTCGATCGGCGCATCGTCGACGGAGGCGAACATGCGCATCGAGGCATAGTCGGCGACCTGCTCGGTCTGCAATCCGAGGATCGCATCGTATTCCAGCAGCACCACGCCGCGTGCGATCACCGCCTGTGTCGGGGGTCGGAAACGCGTAGCATAGTCCGTGTCGGCTGAGATCGGAGCGCCTGTCCCGGCCTCGGTTTCTGACGGATTGGAGTTGCCGACTTCAAGGTCCAGACCAACATCGATCTCCCGCCCTGATGCAAGGGTTTCCTCGATTACGTGCCAGGCCCGCGCCGACCGGCCTGCGCCAAGATCGCGCTCGATCTCGTATTCGCGCAGGGAATCGAACAGCCACGGCTTTTCCTCGCGCAGCAAGGAAACGGCAGCTTCACTGTCCTCCACCACGCCGATGACGATGTTGGGCTCGCAGCCATCCTCGCCCACCTGCAGCCCCACGCGCTCGGCATTCGCCCGGACGCGGGCCACCAACGCGACCGCATTCTTCCGCGGGAGGCCGTAGACGAGGACGCAGACAGGGCTCTGGAACCGCGGCATCTGCTCGCCGAAACGCCGATCACGCGTCACCTCCCGGCTGAGGTCGCGAACCGCGCGTTCGGCTTCTTCCTCCGACATTCCACGCACGACGATGGAATTGTCATCGGGATCATCCTGCGCCGCCGCGACTCCGCCATCTGCTCCGTACAGCAGCGCCAAAATCGCGAGAGACAGGCGCATCGAATGCGAGACGCGCACCATACGGGTGCTCAAGCGACTTTTCATGAGCCTACGACTAGCACTGCAATCGCGCTGGTGACAATCTCCTTGATTTTCAATGCTTCACGCAATCAGGAGCGTTTCGGAAGCTGCCCAGTCATTCCCCCGACGCGGCCTCGGCCTCCAGCGCGATCATCTCCGGCTCCTCGGCAAGCAGAACTTCGCCTGTCTGATCGGTCATTTCCGCCGGCGGGACCGTGGGGTTTGACGGGTAGGCATCGCCGTCGAACTTCAGCAGTGCCATGCCTGCCTCGGCCCCTCCGCCGCCGACCGATACCAGCAGGTCCTGCCAGCCGTTGCTGGCCGTTTGGGCGACGACGACGGGCGTGCGCGAGACGCTGATGTTCGCCACTTCGCGCCACATCGGGCCCGCCGGCGCCAGCACCAGCGTGTTGCACCCGCCGGTCCCGCAGAAATAGCGGCTGGCGAGGTAGACAATCGCTTCATCGGCACCGTCGCCATCGAGATCGTGCAGGGCGTAGGCGAATTGCCCCGGTGCCACATCGGGATAGTTCTGGTGGAGATAGCGCCGGATGTCTTCCTGCGCCGAAGGCTGGCCGCCGGGCGCAGTATCGGCCACCTCTACGGTGTCAGTCTCTGCCGGCGCAGGTGCCTCTTCGCTGGCCGAACAGGCCGAAACAGACAGGGCACCCAGAACTGCGAACGCTTGAAGACCTTTCATCACGGCTCTCCCCTGATGGTGGGTAAGAAACTGCCGCAAGTGAAGGCGTCCTTGCAAGACCGGCTGCTTCTGCGCGGAGGTCGGTGGACCCGGTCAATATGACAGCTGGGCGACTTTCCACCGTCATCTTGCCCCGTCCGGCTTGCCTCAACGCGGGCGAAGCCTATCTTCGCAGGTAGCCAATCGAAAGGAATCGCCAAGACCCGCATGGCCCGCAAACCTCCCCGTGACGCCGGCGACAATGCCGCCACGATCGCCCATCCCGAGGAACGACGCGATGCGTCAAGGCGAGCAAGGGTGGAGGTTTCTTTCGACGACCAGACCACGCTTGGCGCGCTGTTCGGGGAATTCGACGCCAACCTCGTCCAGATCGAGAACCGCCTCGGTGTCTATATCGCCGCACGCGGGGACACGGTTTCCATCGAAGGGACGGAAGACGACGTCGCCCGCGCACGCGACGTGCTCATCAAGCTGCACGAGAAGCTGCTGACCGGCGAGGACATCGACGCAGGCGCGATCGACGCGCTCATCACCATGGCGGACGAGCCGCTGCTGGACGGCATTGTGACGGGCAAGGCCAAGGGCCCGCCGATCATGATCCGCACCCGCAAGAAGACGATAACCCCGCGCAGCAACACGCAGGCGGACTACATGCGGCAGCTCAACAGCCGCGACATCATCTTCGCGCTTGGCCCCGCGGGCACCGGCAAGACCTACCTTGCCGTGGCGCAGGCCATCAGTCAGCTCATCACCGGCAGCGTGCAGCGCCTGATCCTCTCGCGCCCAGCCGTGGAAGCGGGCGAGAAGCTGGGCTTCCTTCCCGGCGACATGAAGGACAAGGTCGATCCTTACCTGCGCCCGCTTTACGATGCGCTCTACGATTGCATGCCGCCCGAACAGGTGGACCGCCGCATCGCATCGGGCGAGATCGAGATCGCGCCCATCGCTTTCATGCGCGGGCGCACGCTGGCCGATGCCTTCGTAATTCTGGACGAAGCGCAGAACACCACCCGCGAGCAGATGAAGATGTTCCTCACCCGTTTCGGCCAGAACAGCCGCATGGTGATCTGCGGCGATCCCAGGCAGGTGGACATTCCCGGCGGCGACCGCATGAGCGGACTTGCCGATGCGGTGCAGCGCGTGGAAGGGCTGGAAGGCATCGGCGTGACCCGCTTCACCGCTGCCGACGTGGTGCGGCACCCGATCGTGGGACGCATCGTGGAAGCTTACGAAGGCCCTGCCGAAGGGCGCGGACACGCCGACTAGTCCCTTGGAACTCGAAATCGACATCGAAGACTGGCCCGAGCACGACTGGGAAGATCTTGCCGAGCGCGTTGCCGGGGCGGCGCAGCAGGTCGCGCCGGAACTCGCCAATCCCCGCCTCGTCACCAGCCTGCTGTTCACCAGCGACGCGCGGGTGCACGAACTCAATCGCGAATGGCGCCAGCGCGACAAGCCCACCAACGTGCTGAGCTTTCCCATGCTGGAGCGCAGCGACCTCGTTCACCTCGACCCCGAGGATGGCCCGCCAGAAATGCTGGGTGACATCGCTCTCGCCCACGAGACCTGCGAGCGCGAGGCCGAGGCAAAGGGCATTGATCTGGAGACGCACGCCGCGCACCTGATCCTGCACGGCCTGCTCCATCTTGCCGGTCACGATCACGAGATTTCGGACGCGGACGCCGACAAAATGGAGCAACTGGAAGTGAAGGCGCTTGCACTTTTGGGGATAGCGGACCCATATAGCGCGGCCACATCCTGAACGGAGAAAGTAACAGGGCAATGCCCGATAGTGACAGACCTGACGATTCCCAAAACGGAGAATCGGAGAGTAGCAGCCCCTCAGGTACTGGGGGCGGCTTATGGAACGCGATCCGCGGACTGTTTGAAGAACAGGGCGACACCAGCCTGCGCGCGCAGCTGGAAGAGGCCATCGACGAGCACGAGGACGAGGCCGCCAACGGCGGCGAGCAGCCTTCGAAGGGGGACCTGTCCTCCGTCGAGCTGACGATGCTGCGCAACCTGCTGCATTTCAGCGAGCACGATGCCGACGACGTGGCGATACCCCGCAAGGAGATCATCGCAGTCGAAGCCACCGTGCCTTGGGAAGAGATGGTCGGCCTGTTTGCCGAACACGGCATCTCGCGCATGCCCGTCTATCGCGATCAGCTGGACGACGTGATCGGCATGATGCACCTGAAGGACGTGTTCGCCGTTCTCGCCAGCGGCAAGACTCCGCCGCCGGACTGGACCACGATGATGCGCCAGCCGCTTTACGTGCCGCAGGCACGCGGCGCGCTGGACGTGCTGGCCGACATGCGCCAGCGCCGCGTCCATCTCGCCATCGTGGTGGACGAGTTTTCCGGCACCGACGGTATCATCACCATCGAGGACCTGGTCGAGGAAATCGTCGGTGAGATCGAGGACGAGCACGACGAAGCCCCGATCGAGCAGGTGGTGGCTGTCGACGAAGGCGTGTGGGATGCCGATGCCAGCGTGGAACTGGACGACGTTGCCGAAGTTGTCGGCGATCCGGCTCTCGCCGAAGTCGAGGAAGCCGTCGACACGCTGGGCGGTCTTGCTTTCGTGCTGGCGGAGGAAGTCCCCCAGCCCGGTACGATTCTCACCCACCCGAGCGGATGGCGCATAGAGGTGACGGCGGGGGACGAAACCCACGTCACTAGGCTGCGGCTCCACAGCCCCGACGGGGAACGCGAGACAGAAGAGGCCTGAAACGAGAGCGGGCGGCCAAGTCCTTTACGCTGCACAGTTTTTGGGTGCAGTGCGGCAGAAAGCTGCCCGTCCTGCAATTTCGGTCTCGACAGGGGCCGGTTTTCACTCGACATTGTGCACATGCGTCGTCTTCCGCCCCTGCGCGCCCTAGAGGCCTTCATTCGCGTGGTGCGGCTGGGTTCGGCGCGCTCGGCCGCCACCGAACTGGGCCTCAGCCCGTCGGCCCTGTCGCGGCGGATCAGCAATCTGGAAAGCTTTACAGGGCGCAAGCTGTTCTCCCGTTCCGGGCAGACCATGCGGCTGACCGACGAGGGGCGCGCGTTCTACGATGCCGTGGCGCCGCACCTGGAATCGCTGGCGGCCGCGGTGGAAACGCAGAGCGAGAACCTGCAACTGATGCGCCTGCGCCTTGGCGTAATGCCGCTGTTCGGCACGCAGCGGCTGTTCCCGCGGCTAATCGAACTGCGCAAGGCACATCCCCGCCTGCACCTCGATATCGACACCGGCCCGCACCTGATCGACCGCGTCGGCGACACGCTGGACGCGGCGATAACCCTGACCCATCGACCCGATCCCTCGCTCTATTCCGTGCAGCTAGATCAGAACACGGTTCACGCCATTGCCAGTGCCCAGCTGGCGGAGGAGATGGGCGAGAACCCCGGGATCGACGTGCTGTCCAAGCAGACCTTCCTGCTCCATACCGACATGGTGATGAGCTTCGATGCGTGGAAAGCGGCACTGGGTCTAGAAAAGCTGCAACCTGCCGCCATCGACCATTACGATTCGGGACAGATCATTCTGGAGGCCGCAGCGCAGGGCATGGGCATCGCCATGATGCACGACGATCACCTCAACCGCATCAACGACCCGCGACTGGCGCGTATCTACGACAAGCAGATCGAAAGCCCCTATTCGTACTGGTTCGTCTGTCGTCAGGCTGACCTGGCAGCGCGACCGGTGCGTATCTTCCACGACTGGATCGTCAACGCAGGTTTGTAATCTGGCCTCTAGCCTAGATAAGCGAAATCGGGCATCGTCGGGCAAAGTCAACGAGGGAGGACTGTCCGATGAAACTTGCAACCCTGCTTGCCGCCACTGCCGCCGTAACGCTTGCCACGCCTGCCGCCGCGCAGATGCGGGCGTTGAACGATCCGGTGGTGGCCCACCCCGATCCTGAAAGCCTGTTCACCAGCGACGACCCGGAACTGCATCGCAACAAGCAGGCCGCGCTGCACATCATGCGCGAACTGCTCCAGTGCAATCAGTGGGATCGCGCGGGCGAGTGGCTGACCGACCGTTATATCCAGCACAACCCGATGGCAGCCTCCGGCCTCGAAGGCGTGGTCTATTACTTCACCGAAGTCGCCAAGGTGGAACGCATCGACGATTGCGGCGAGCTCACCAGCCCCATCGTGGACGTGGTGGCAGAGGACGACCTCGTCACGGTGCTGATCAAGCGCGAGATTCCCTACGGTGACGATCCGGAGGATACCTACACCACCACCTGGTTCGACACCTGGCGCTTCGTCGACGGCAAGGCCGACGTCCACTGGGACCCGGCCACCCTGCCGCCCGCACCGCCCCAGTCGGCGGCCCCTACCTCGCCGGAGCAGCAGCTGGCAGACCGCGCCGCGATCGAGGAGCTGATGTGGCGCTATGTCAGAGCGACGGACACGCTGGACGCCGACGCCTATGCCTCGGTCTTCACGCCTGACGGTTCGTTCAACAATGTGGAAGGCCGCGACGCGCTGCGCGGGATGATCGCATCGCTGGAAGAAGGCAATGCCGGGCGCTTCGCGCGCGGCGAGCTGCCGGGAGCGGGCATGTATCACATCATGTCGAACCAGCGGATCGAGTTCGTCGATGCCGATCACGCCCGCGTCCACTACTACTGGCAGACGCTGTTCGGCGGCGGTGCCGGGGTGGAGCCCGCGCCGCGCGTGGCCGCCGTGGGCCGCGGCGTGGACGACGTGGTTCGCGTTGGCGGCGAGTGGCTGATCCGCAGCCGCAACGTGATGCCGACGGAGGGCTGATCGCCCCACCGCCACCTCACCACATAAAGAAAGGGGCGCCGCAGCGGGCGCCCCTTTTCACATCAGGCGACGGTGGCCTTGACGATCTTGCCCGGGTTGGCGGGCGGTTCGCCGGTCGGCAGCGCGTCGACATGCTCCATGCCGCTCTCGACCTCGCCCCAGACGGTGTACTGGTTGTCGAGGAAGCGGGCATCGTCGAACACGATGAAGAACTGCGAGTTGGCGCTGTTGGGGTCCATCGTGCGGGCCATCGAGCACACGCCGCGCACGTGCGGCACGTTGCTGAATTCCTGCTTCAGGTCGGGCTTGTCCGAACCGCTCATGCCGGTGCCGGTGGGATCGCCGCCCTGCGCCATGAAGCCGGGGATCACGCGGTGGAACACCACGCCGTCATAGAAGCCTTCCTTCGCCAGCTCGGTGATGCGGGCCACGTGGTTGGGCGCAACGTCGCTGCGCAGCTTGATGACGACATCGCCGCCCTTCCCGTCTCCGCAATCGAGGGTGAAAGTCAGTTTCTCATCGGCCATTTACGTATCTCCTGTGATAGGGTTGCCCGCCGCCTAGATGATCGCGCGGGGAAAGTCACCCACGCCCTGCAAGGCCCGCCTTGCTTTTACGGCCATTGTGCATAGACCCCGCAGACATGGCCGAAACCGATCTCCACGAACATGACGCAGAGGCAGCCCAGCAGGGCGAAGGCGAGCAGTTCGACGAGGAGAACCGGCTGAAGCCGGAATTCGTCCGGCAGGTTCGCGAAAGCCTGAACGACGATAACGAGGAGAGCACCTACGACCTCGTAGAACCGCTCCACCCCGCCGACATCGCCGACCTGTTCGAGCTGCTGGAGCGCGAGGATCGCCGCGAACTGGCCGCCGCAATCACCGACCTGATGAGCAGCGAGGTGGTGGCCGAGCTGAACGACTACGTCCGCGAGGACATGCTGGAAGACCTGCCGCCCGAAGCGGTGGCGGAGATCGTCGGCCAGCTCGACACCGACGATGCCGTCCAGCTGATCGAGGATCTCGACGAGGGCGACCAGCGCGCCATCCTTGCCGAGGTGCAGGCGGAGGACCGCGCGGTCATCGAGACCGCCCTCGCCTACCCGGAAGAAACCGCCGGCCGCCTGATGCAGCGCGAGCTGATCGCGGTGCCCGATTCCATGACGGTGGGCGACCTCATCGATTACCTGCGCAGCGAGGAGAACCTGACCACCGAATTCTGGGAAGTCTTCGTGGTCGATCACCGCTTCCATCCGCTCGGCACCTGCCAGCTTTCGTGGATCCTGCGCACGCCGCGCTCCGTGAAGATCACCGACGTGATGAAGCGTGACCAGACGCTGATCCCTGTCGGCATGGACCAGGAAGAGGTGGCCCTGCGCTTCCAGAAATACGCGCTGATCTCCGCCGCCGTGGTGGACGAGAACGGGCGGCTCGTGGGCCAGCTGACGGTCGACGATATCGTCCACATCATTTCCGAGGAAGCGGGCGAGGACGCCCTGCTGATGAGCGGCGCGGGCGAAGGCGACATCAACGAACCGCTGCGCGATGCCTATTCCGCGCGCGTGCGCTGGCTCGTAGCGAACCTCGGCACTGCGGTGGTGGCGAGCGCGATCATCGCGTGGTTCGGCACAGCGATCGAGCAACTGGTGGCGCTGGCAGTGCTGATGCCGATCGTCGCCAGCATCGGCGGCAATGCGGGCACGCAGACCATGGCCGTAACCGTGCGCGCCATCGCCATGAACCAGCTGACCAAGTCGAACACACGCAGGCTCGTGCTGCGAGAGCTGAAAGTCGCGCTGATGAACGGCGCGACCATCGCGGTGCTGATCGGGCTTGCGACGGCGGCAATCTTCACCCCGCAACTGGGCGGAGTGATTGCTGCGGCCATGGTCATCAACATCATCGTATCGGGCATGGCCGGCGTACTGGTGCCCGTCGCGTTCGAACGGCTGGACCAGGACCCTGCCGTTGCCTCCAGCGTGTTCGTGACGATGATCACCGATTCGATGGGCTTCTTCGCCTTCCTCGGCCTGGCCGTCGCCAGTGGTCTCGTCTCCACGTAGAAAGACTATCCGAGGTATTTCGGAACATGGGTCCGACCCATCCATTCGAATCCTGGTGCGATTCTGCACTTTCAACCCCGACACCATCATGGCGAACAGGGAAATCCACATGGCGAACAAGCACCTGGACCGAGTTTACCAGGCATCCGGCAATTCCGAGATGCGCGAGATCTACGACGAATGGGCGGAGCAGTACGACGACGATGTCGTCGGCAACGGCTACCTGACGCCCAAGCGGCTGGCGGAAACGCTGGCCCGCTTCGTAGCCGAGCGCGACACCCCCATCCTCGATTATGGCTGCGGCACGGGTCTCTCGGGCGAAGCCCTCGCCGATGCCGGTTTCACGGCAATCGATGGGGCGGACCTTTCGGCAGGGATGCTGGAACGGGCCCGCGAGGGGAATGTCTATCGCAAGCTGCAGCACGTCGATCCCGACAAGCCGCTCGACGCACAGCTTGGCGACTACCGCGTCTTCACTGCCGTCGGCGTCATCAGCAAGGGCGCGGCCCCGCCCTTCGTCTACGATGACTTGCTGGGGCTGATGAAGCCCGGCGCACTGCTGGCCTTCTCGCTCAACGACCTGAGCCTGGAAGACCCGGACTATTCCCGCCTGGTGCCGGACAGTGTCGAGGCCGGAAAGGTAAAGGTGCTTTCCGAAGAACACGGACCGCACCTGGCCAAGTACGGCGACAACAGCGGCTCCACCATCGTGGTTCTCGAACGACTCGGTTAGCATTACGGCTTAACGGCTTTGCCATCCAGGCAAGCCGTTAAGTATAAATGCCTTCTGTCCTTCAGGGGCGACTTGCTCCAGACAGGAACCTGTCGCAATCCGGTTGATTATATTCACCGGAAACCACCCGGATCATGCGAACTGTAACAGCGGTCGTATTCCCTAGTCGGAGACTGCTGCTTGTATTCTTTTGAGTCGCTTGATCGATTGGAGAACGTCTACCACCTGCTGGTATCCGCGACCCTCGCCGACACGCCGCCCGACCTCTTGGCGATCCTTGCCCTGCGCCAGCGTTTCGCCGTCGAGTTCAAAACCCTGCTGCTCACTCTTGGTGACGATCTGAACGCGCCTGCGCATGGCACTCTGCATGATGAATTGCAGGATCGGCTGGGAACCCTGCGCATCAGGCTCATGTCATACACACTCGATTGGCAGCCACGGCAGATCGAGGACGATCGCAAGGGCTATCGACAGGCCGCGCAGGACACCGCGGACCTCGTGCGCCAGTTTATTGCCGAAACGCGCGACCAACTGGAGCAGGCCGCGCGAAGCCGTCCTGCCATGATGGAAGATCGCGCTACCGGCTAGCGAATGGCAACAGGGTTGATGATCGCCTGCACGCTGCCTTTCAGGCGCGGCGCGCCCAGCACGAAGAAGAACTCGTGCACGCCGTCTGCTGCCAGTTCGCGGGTATCGACCGTCTCGAGGATGTAGATGCCGTTCTCGGCAATCAGCATTGCGTGGACCGGAAGGACGCGGCCTTCGGGATCGGGTGCATTGGTTTCGCCGCCCGCCGAATCCGATCCCACGGCGACCACGCCCTGCTCCACCAGCCATGCCGCGGCATCGGCATTGATGCCGGGTGCCTCGTTGATGAATACGTCCGTCTCTTCGATCCGGTTCAGCCAGCCGGTGTGGATCAGCACCACGTCGCCTGCGCGAACGGTGACGCCCTGCGCCTCTGCCGCCGCCTGCACATCGGCTGCGCTGAACGAATCCATAGGCTCGTTCACGTCCACGCCCTTGTAGGCCGCCATGTCGATCATCACGCCGCGCGTGGCGATGGCAGGGATATTCTCGGCTCCGTAGCGCACCAGCCCGTCCTCGCGCATGATATCGGTGTTGGCGACGCCGTTGTAGTGCACACCGTCCAGCCCGATGTGGCCAAGCCCGTCGATCTGGGTGCCGATGCCGAGGTGGGTTTCCACCCGGTCATCGTGCCCTGTCACCTTGTTCGGTCCGTTCACGCCGAGGTCGAAGATTTCCATGGAATAGGTGCGATCGCCCCAGACCGGCGTTTCCGGTCCGCTGACCACGCCCAACCGATAGACCTTGCCTTCGGTGACGAGGTCGGCCGCGTCGCGAACCATGGCGGTGGTGAGACCGGTAAGCGCGCCCGCGTCCGGATCGGTGTAGAGCTGCTCTGCCGTTTCCGTCGTTTCTCTATCGTCGGCCTGCGCAGTGCATGCGGCCAGCGCCATTGCCGCCGTGGCGGATACCAGTTTACGCATATCAATCCCCTCCCATTTCGCTTTTGCGCAGACTGCGACGGCGGGGGCCGCTATGCAAGTCTTGAGGGCGGGGCTTGAGTGCCTATCTTGTCCCCATGCCCGCCCACCTGACCAAGATCGCTTTCGGCGCTGCGAGCTTCGCCGATATCGAAAGCTGGTACGCCGGGCGGCGCAGTCCCCATGTCACCACCCGTTATCGGCCGACCCGGTGGGAAGAATGCATCGGCGGTTCGCTGTTCTGGATTGACCAGCACAACATCGTCGCCCGCTCGAAAATCCTCGGCTTTTCGCAAACCGACAACGGCCGCTGGCTGATCGAGCTGGAGCCCAATCTCGTGCGCGTGATGCCAAGGCCCAAGCGGGCGCACCAGGGCTGGCGATACCTGAAAGGGGAGCCGCCGCGCGATCTGGAGGACGGCGAGGAGATCGGCGACGTGCTGCCCGGCAAGCTGGCCGGGAAACTCCAGCGGTTGGGCCTTATCTGAGACAACTCTTTCGAAATCCGGTAGTTATCGCGCCCCAACCTCATTGTGCATTGCAACATAACTCGTTATCGAGAGGAGGAACAAAAACTCCCTCCGGCGGTTCAGTCGCCATGGCAAATTCGAAGGACACGCGCGTGGACCAGACATTGATGCGCCGCCTGCACGAGGCCTGTCGTCCGTCCTATTCCCATAGCGCCTTTGCCTTGCGTGCGCAGGACGATGGCGACTACGTGGCCGAGCGTGGGCAGCGCGTGGTCAAGCATTCTACGCTGGGCGCTTCCATCGACTTTCTTGCGCCAAAGCGGCTGTCGCGGACCTAGGTCGCGTTTACCTGCCCACCGGCGCGGTATTCATGGAAATCCGTTCGGAACATTGCCCCTCCCCATCCCGTTGAACGGGAAAGGAGAATGCAAATGCCAGAACGCCAGAGCCGCCACCCCGACAACGACCTGATCGACAGCATGCAGGATGGTGCCACGCCGTCGCAGGGCAGCCGGTCGGGCGGCGAAGTGAACACCCGCGTCGGCACGCGCGACGAGATCAATCGCGCCACGGACCCGGACAACCGCGAGCCCGAAGTGGGCAGCGACAATCCGGCGGACGACGCGAAGAAGGGCCCGAAAACCCGCGCCGCCATCCAGGACGAGCGCAACGATTCGTAACTAGGCCGCCGCTTCCATCGAAGCGATTTTCAGCAGGGCGCTCGCGAACCCTTCCGGTTCCTGGGCGCCCTGTAGCATGTACTTGTGGTTGATGACGAAAGTCGGCACCGCAGAGATGCCGCCAGACACGCCGCGTTCTTCCTCCGCGCGCACAGCGAGCTCCAGCGCCTCGTCGTCCAGCGCCTTTCGCGCTGCCTTGCCATCAAGGCCCGCCTCTTCGCAGATAGCGACAAGCACGTCCCGGTCCGCCATGTTGCGGCGTTGCTGGAAGTGCGCGGCGAACATCGTCTCCTTCAGTTTCGTCTGCTCTGCCGGTCCGTAGGCTGCCAGCGCCCAGCGCAGCAGCTTGTGGCAATCGAAGGTGTTCCACATCATCGCGGGCGGTTCCTCGCCCCCATTTTCGTTTTGGCCCTGCCAGGAGATGGGGAAACCCACACGCTCCGCCGCGCCTTCCAGTTCGGCGCGCATCGCGGCAATCTCGTCCTCGCTGCGGTTGTAGGTCTTGGCTAGGTGCTCGGCCTGCAACTTGCCCTCGGGCGGCATCTGCGGGTTGAGTTCGAAGGGCATCCACCGAATCGTCACCTCCACGTCCCTGCCCGCCAGCCGCACGCCCTCGGCAAAGCTGCGCCAGCCGACGAGGCACCACGGGCACATCACGTCGGACCAGATATCGACGATCATCGGATGGCTCATGCCATGTTCTCCAGCCAGTATTCGAACAGGTAATGCGCGATAGCCGTGCGCGGCGGCGGCAGGAAGCTTTGCGCGTCCTTCGGATTCTTCATTGCATCGGCCACCTCTTCGCGGGTGAACCAGCGCGCGTCCTCGATCTCGGTCTCGTCGATGGTGAGTTCGCGGCTATCCGCAAAGGAATGGCAGCCGATCATCAACTGGCTGGGGAACGGCCACGGCTGGCTGGCAATGTAGGAGACATCGCGCACCCGCACGCCAACCTCTTCCCACACCTCGCGCTTCACGCCTTCCTCGATACTTTCGCCGGGTTCGATGAACCCGGCAAGCGCGGAATAGCTGCGTTCCGGCCAGCCCTTTCCGCGCCCCACCAGCAGTGCGCCGTCGTGCTCCACCAGCATGATTGCGACCGGGTCGACGCGCGGGAAATGCTGCCCCTCGCAGGAAGCGCAGTTGCGCTGCCAGCCGCCCTTGGCGATGTGTGTGCGCTCTCCGCAGCGGGCGCAGAAGCGGTGCCGCGCGTGCCAGTCCGCGATGGAGCGCGCACCGCCGAACAGGGCCAGTTCCTCGGGCGGCAGTTGCATCAGAGCCAACATGGTCTCGCGCATCGTGACGGCCTGGCGCATGTCACCCTCGGGCGGTACGGCGACGAACAGCGGCGTCCCAGCGCGCAGGCCGAGATAGACGAGTTCCGCTTCCTCGCTCACGCCCGAAAGGTCGCTCGTCAGCAGCGCGCCGCCGTCGTCAAACCGTGGCATTACGCCATCGAGGGCCACCAGCCGCGCATCGTCCCTTGCTCGAAGCTGCGCCAGTTGCGCAGGGTCGGCGCGGGCGTGATCATCGCGGTCGAGATCGTGACCGGTGAAGGCGAGTGGTGTGGTCATCAACCCTGCATCATCCTTGCTGCGTCGCGCGCCACGGCGAGCGGGAAATCGCTCTGCACGTCGTAGGCATCGGCGGGCATGTATTGCGTCATCAGCGTATGGCGCAGGCCCCAATTCGTGTTGACGAGCCCTACGGTGCCCGCAGCGCCGAACCAGCCGAACAGCCCTGCTGCATCACCCGTGCCGACAAGTCCGCCTGCACCGAAACCAAAACGGCGCCCGTTCCGCTCGAACCCGCCGTTAGCGGCCAGGGTTTCAGGGAACAGGTCTGATGTAGCGAGCGCCACCGCCGCTTCGCTCGCGACCTGCGTACCTTCGATCACCCCGCGTCCGGCCAGCATTTGCAGGAAACGATCATAGTCGTGCGCGCTGGAAACAAGCCCTGCCCCGCCGAAGGGGAAAGCAGGCTCGTCCAGATAGACCGAGCTTTGCGGCAGATCGATCGGCACGGGTATTCCGCCCAGCAGGAAGTAGTTGCCGGTAAACCGCTGAACGTCGCCGCGAGCCACGCGGAAACCGGTGGAGGTCATGCCGCACGGCGTGAAGATGCGCTCTTGCAGGAAGCTGTCGAACGACTGCCCACTCACCACCTCGATCACCCGGCCCAGCAGGTCGAGGCTGACCGAATAGCTCCAGCGCGTGCCCGGCTGGTAGACAAGCGGCAGCTCCGCCAGTCCGTCCGCGAAGTCCGCCAGCGAACGCGCGGGCTGACCGCCGAAAATCTCCTGCGCGATGGCCATGTTGCTGACCTTGCCAGGCACGATGCCGTTGGCGCGGTAGGCGGCGCTGATCGGCCCGTCCTGGATGATGGTGTAGCCAAGGCCCGCCGTGTGGGTGAGCAGGTGGCGAATGGTGATGGGCCGCGCCGCAGGCTCCAGGTTGTCGCGCGTGATCGGCCCGTCGTACCGGCGCTGCACCTGCATGTTGGCGAAGGCCGGCAGCACGTCTGCCAGCGGCTGGTCCAGCTCCAGCAGGCCATCGGCGATCAGCATGACCGTGGCCATCCCGGTGATCGGCTTCGTCATCGAATAGATGCGGAACAGCGTATCCGCGTCCACCGCGCCGCGACCGCCGAACGTGCGTGTGCCGGCAGCGATGGTATCGGTCTCTCCCTGGCCAAGGCCCACGCGCGCCACCATGCAGGCAACGATGTCGCGCTCGACATAGCCGTTCACGAAATTGGCAACCGTGGGCCAGCGAGTGGCGGCCGCCTCGCGCGCGAACACCGGATCGGCGAAGGGCAGCGAGGCCGCAACGGCCCCCGCCCCCAGCATGGCGGAGGAGCGCAGCATCGTGCGGCGGGAGACGAATTGGGAAGCGGATTCGTGGAGCATCGGGCAGGCGACCTTCGGCAAGCGTATAGCGTGAAGCATGGCTTAGGCAGCGAAAATGGATGCCGCAACCTTGCACCCGCCTGCTGTGTTACCTATCTATAACACATGCTGAACATCATCTCGATTCTCATCGGACTGCTGTCCCTGCTCATCGTCATCCCCGCGCAGATCCCGCTGCTGGGCTGGGCCAACTGGATCGCCCTCCCCTTCATCGTTGTGGGTATCGTGATCGGACAGCTTTCCAGCAGCAATTCGGGCCGCAATTTCTGCCTGATCGTGCTGCTGATCGCTGCCGTACGCCTGACTTTGGGCGGCGGGATTTTCTAAGTTCGTCTTGCGCTCACGCCTCCGCGTGAGCGTCCTCGCTAGATGCGCAGCGTTGCTGCGCCCGCTGCGGGGCGGCCGCATGGCCTTGCGGTGTGCTACGCCCACCGATGCAGCGATTCCGTTTCCCGGCCCGCCAGCACCAGCCGGGCGGCCTTCAGGAATAGCGTCGGCAATCCGGCATCGTCGATAGCGTCGACGGGCCACCACTCGCCCTCGCCATGCGGCGAAGGATCGTCGCCTGCATGAACGGCCACGCCCAGTTCGATGTCGAAATGGGTGAAGCCGTGGCGCACCACGCCCGCCGCTCTCCACGCCCCTGACACAGGCGCATCGCCCTCCCCATCACCGCGAGCGGACCAGCCGTCGTCCGGCAAGGCGCGCATTCCGCCCAGCATTCCGGTGCCGGGACGTTTCACCAGCCAGACCTTGTCCTCCCGCTCGATCCAGAAGGCCGTACCCGTGCGGCTGGGCTTGGCCTTCTTCTTCGCCTTCACCGGCAGTTCCAGCGGATCGCCCTCCGCCCGCGCGCGGCAATCGGCATTAAGCGGGCATAGCAGGCACCGCGCATCGCGCGCGGTGCAGATCGTTGCGCCAAGGTCCATCATGGCCTGCGCGAAATCGCCTGCGCGCCGCTCCGGCGTGATCGTGTCGGTCGCCGCGCGGATCGCCGGGCGCGATGCAGGTAGCGGCTCACGAATGGCGAACAGGCGGGAGACCACCCGCTCGACGTTGGCATCGACCACCACGGCGCGCTTGCCAAAGGCAATCGCCGCTACAGCCGCCGCGGTATAGGCGCCCAGCCCCGGCAGCTTACGTAGTTCGGCTTCTGTATCGGGAAAGCCGCCCTGAGCGGCCACTTCCTTCGCGCATTTCACGAGGTTGCGCGCCCGAGAATAGTAACCAAGGCCCGCCCAGGCGGCCATCACATCGTCGTCCGGCGCGGCGGCCAAAGCCTCCACCGTTGGCCAGGTCCTGGTGAATTTCTCGAAATAGGGCGCGACGGCGGCCACGGTCGTCTGTTGCAGCATCACTTCGGACAGCCATACGCGATAGGGATCGGGCGCAGGTGCGCCGGGTGTGCTGCGCCACGGCAGGGCGCGGGCGTGGCTATCGTACCAGGCCAAAAGCTTGTCTGAAACGGTGGCGGACACGCCGCGCCTATGGCATGGGAGCGCCAGCCATGGAACGCGACACGCCATCGAAATCGGGGAAGACTGCCAGGAAGGCGCCCAGGAAAGGCGCCAAGCCCTACCAGCGGCCGCGTGGCGGCCCGGCAAGGCCGGTGTCCGAACTGGTGCCGCAGATCGGCCGCGCGGCCTTCCGCCGCTATGGCTTCGTGCAATCGAGCGTCGTCACCCGCTGGCCGGAAATCGTGGGCGAACATCACGCCAAGGTCTGCGCGCCTGAAAGCATCCGTTTCCCGCCGGGCGAGAAGAGCGAGGGCATCCTGCAACTCGTCGTGCTGCCCGCCCATGCGCCGCTGATCCAGCACGTGATCCCGGAAATCATGGAGCGAGTGAACCGCTTCTTCGGCTATCGCGCCGTTGCCAAGGTGAAGATGCGGCAAGGTGCGGTTAAGCCACCTGCTGCTCAGGAGAAGAGAACCGCCCCGCCCTCGCTCAAGCCCATTCCGATGGAACTGGGAGACAGCTTGCGTGATATCGGCGACCCCGAACTGCGGGCGGTACTGGAATCACTCGCGCGCACGGTCGCGCAGAAGGAAGAGGACGAACAGGGATGATACGCTGGGCAGCCGCCGCGCTGGTGGCCATGGCCGTGCCGATGGCTCCGGCCACGGCGCAGAACTGGAATGCAGAAGTGGTCGAGACGCAGCAGGGATACCGCGTCGGCGATCCCGAGGCCCCACTCCAGATCATCGAATTCATCAGCTATACCTGCCCCCACTGCGCCACTTTCGACCGGGAGGCGGAAGCGGAACTGCGCTATCACTACGTCCACGAAGGCTATGCCGCCGTGGAAGTGCGACATATGATCCGCAACCCGGTGGACCTTGCCGCCGCGCTGCTGACCGAATGCGGAAACCCCTCGCGGTTCTTCGACAATCACAAGGCCATGCTGGCGACGCAGGACGATTGGCTCGCCACCGCCCGTGGCCTCACCCAGGCGCAGATGGCGCGCTGGGCCAGCGGCAGCGTGGGTAGCCGGATGCGCGCCATCGCATCGGACCTCGGCCTCGACGACCTGATGGAAGGCCGCGGCTATTCCGCCAGCGAAGTCTCCGCGTGCCTGAACGACGAGAGCCGCGCGCTCGAAATCGCCGAGAAATCAGAGGCCAATGTCGCCGAATATGCCGTTCCGGGCACGCCCAGCTTCGTGCTCAACGGCACCCTGCTGGAAGGCGTGCACGCGTGGCAGCCGCTGCGCCAGGCGCTGGTCGCCGCGCGGCAGGATAACGAATAGGGCAGACCGAATAGGGGACAAGCCTGTGCAAAAGCGCCGATTTACGCATAGAGGCGCTTTCCAAACACCAACCATCCGGTTCTAATCTGCGCATTTGCCTGATTGGGCCGGCCAAGATCATGACGGGAAGATTATTGCCATGACCATTTCGCGCCGTATCGCTTTCGCCACTCTCGCAGCGCCTCTGGCGCTGGGCCTCGCCGCATGCGGCGACAGCGCAGAAGGCGAACTCACTTCCAGCGAACCGATCGAACACATCGCGGCCCCCGATGGGCAGGCATGGACCGACATGGTGCAGGTGACGGACGCAGACGGCTACCTGATGGGCAATCCCGATGCGCCGATCAAGCTCATCGAATACGGCTCGCTCACCTGCGGCGCCTGCGCCAACTTCGCGCAGACCGGGGCCGACGCGTTGAAGGAAGACTATGTCTCCACCGGCGTCGTCTCGTTCGAACTGCGCAACCAGGTGCACAACGCTTTCGACCTGACGCTGGCGGCGCTGGTGCGCTGCTCCGCGCCGGAAAGCTTCCACCCGCTGGCCGACCAGGTGTGGAAGAACTTCAACGACGTGATGGGCCAGATGCAGGGCGCGCAGGCGCAGCTTGCCAACCTGTCCGACGTGCCGGACGAGCAGCGGTTCGTCGCCATTGCCGATGCCGCCGGTTTCCTCGATTTCTTCGCCGCCCGCGGCATCAGCCGCGACCAGGCCGCCGCCTGCCTTGCCGATACCGAGGAAGTGATGGCCATCGGCGATCGCTCGGAACAGCAGTCCGAGGAACTGGGCGTCAATGCCACCCCCACCTTCATTCTCAACGGCCGCGTTCTGGAAGAGCGTAGCTGGGAAGACCTGGAAAGCGTGCTGCAGACCGCAGGCGCGCGTCCGGCAGAGGGATAAGGAGTAGCGGCGGGCGCTTATGGAGTTTCGCAAGCTCAGACTTAGCGGCTTCAAGAGCTTCGTAGAGCCCGCCGAACTGCGCATAGAACCCGGCCTGACGGGCGTTGTCGGCCCCAATGGCTGCGGCAAGTCCAACGTGCTGGAAGCGATCCGCTGGGTGATGGGGGAGAATTCCCCCAAGTCCATGCGATCGGGCGGCATGGAAGATGTGATCTTCGCCGGCACCGCCAACCGCCCCCCGCGCGATTTTGCCGAGGTCGTGCTGCACGCCGTCGACGACGAGGGCGAACCGCTGGACGTCACCCGCCGGATCGAGCGCGGCGCAGGCAGCGCCTATCGCCTTAACGGCAACGACGTGCGCGCCAAGGATATCGGCCTGCTGTTCGCCGATGCCGCCACTGGCGCGCATTCGCCCGCCCTCGTCAGCCAGGGCAAGATCGCGCAGGTCATTGCCGCCAAACCCACCGAGCGGCGCATGATGCTGGAGGAGGCGGCGGGGATCGCCGGCCTTCACGTTCGCCGCCGCGACGCGGAGAGCAAGCTTCGCAGCACGGAGAAGAACCTCGAACGGCTCGAGGATCTGATGTCGAGCCTAGATTCGCAGATCGGCTCGCTCAGGCGGCAGGCAAAGCAGGCCGAACGCTACAAAGTGCTGTCGGACCAGATCCGCGTGGCCGAGGCGCGGCTCGTCTTCGCCCGCTGGCGCGATGCCGCCGCTGCGGCCGAAGCCGCGCGCAAGCAGGCCAAGGGTGCGGACGAGGCGGTTGCCGATGCGCAGGCCGCCGCGAAAGACGCGCAGAAGGCGCAGGCCGCGCTGGCGGAATCGCTCCATGAATTGCGAGACGAACTGGCCGACCGCCGCGACGATGCCAGCGCCCACGGGCACCGCATGGCGGCGCTCGCCAGCCAGCTGGAAGCGGCAGAGCAACGCCTCAAAGACCTCGATCGGCAGCAAACCCGCCTCGAGGAAGACAGGATCGACGCGGACCGCATGACGCGCGACGCCGCCAATGCCCTGAAGGAGCTCGAATCCGCGCTCGACAAGGGCGCGAAGGCGCTGGTGGCGGACGAGGCGAAGCGCCCCGATATCGCCAAGGCCGTCGACAAGGCGGAGAGCGAGGGGCGCAAGGCCGAACTCGCGCTGGCCAAGGCCACGGCGGACCACGCCGGTGTCGAGGCCGAGTGGCGCGTGGCGGAAGCGGAGATCGCGCAGGCGCAATCGCGGGTGGATCGGCTTCAGGCCGAAACCCGGAGGCTGGAGGATCAACGCGCGGCGCTTCTGGGCGAAAGCGATCCCGAGGAGGATGTTGCCGCTGCGCAGAAGTCCGCCGAGGAAGCCGCGGCGCGGCTGGCGCAGCTTCGCGAGGGGCTGGAACAGGCCCGCGCCCGCAAGGACGAACTCGCCGCCGCGCGCGATGAGGCCGCCTCGCAGCTGTCCACCGCCCGCGCCGAACTCGCGGGCGTGGAGCGCGAATGGCAGGCGCTGAAGCGCGACCGCGAAGCGCGAGAGCGGCAGAAGAAGGGCGGCCACGGCCTGCCCGCCGCGCTCGATCGCGTGTCGGCGCAGCCCGGCTACGAACGCGCGCTGGCCGCTGCACTGGGCCGCGATGCGAAAGCGCCGCTGGGTTCGCCCGATGCCACGGCGGAGGGCCGCTACTGGACCGGCTCCAAGCCCCCTGTCCCCGTTACAGACAGCCTTGCCGCGCACGTGCGCGAGTGCCCGCAAGAACTCGCCGCGCGGCTGGCGCTGGTGCACGTTGCCGAAAGCGACGACGGGCGCGAACTGAAACCCGGCGAGTGGCTGGTGACGAAGGACGGGTTCCTGCGCCGCTGGGACGGTTTCGTCGCTCGCGGCGAAGGCGCTGCCGAGGCGGCACGGCTGGAAGCGGACAATCGCTTCGCCGCGCTGGAGGGCGAATTGCCCGCGCTGCGCGAGGCCGTCGAGGCGGCAACTTCCGCTCAAGACACGGCACAGGCGGAACTGTCGGACCTCCAGCGCGACCTGGTGGCGCAGGAGCGCGGTATCAACGAGGCATCCGAGGCCGAGCGGCAGGCTTTGCGCGCGCTCGACCAGGCGGAGGCTCGCCGCGAGCGCCTCGCCACCCGGCGCGAGGAACTGGCGGAAAGCGGCAAGGACCTGGACGAACAGAAAGCAGCAGCACTCGCCGACCTCGAAGTCGCAAAGGCGAAGAAGGCCGACCTGCCCGATCCGGAGAGCGGCCGCGCCGCGCTCGAAGCCGCCCGCGCCAAAAACGAGGCCGCGCGCGAGGCCGCGCAGTCCGCCGCTGCCGCGCTTGCCTCGCACGATCAGGCACTGGCCGTATCGCGCGAGCGTGTCGCCACGCAGCGCAAGGACATGGCCGCGTGGCAGGCCCGCGCAGGCGATGCCGCAAACCGCCTTGCCGGCATGGAAGCCCGGTTCGAGGAAATCGCCGGGGAACGCGCCGTCATTGCCGCCAAGCCCGCCGGGCTAATGAAGGAAATCGAGGGCGGCGAGACCGTGCGCGCGCGGCTGGGCGAGGAACTGTCCAAGGCCGAGGCCGCCGTACGCGAGGCCGAGGAACAGGCCCGCGCCGCCGATACGAAGCTGAACGAGGTCAACGAAACACTCTCCGCCGCCCGCGAGAACCGCGCCACGCTCGCCACGCGCGCGGAAAACGAGGAGCAGCGGCGCGAGGAAATGGCGCGGCTTTCCGGCGAACGCTTCCAGTCACCGCCGCCACTGCTGCCGTCAAAGTTCGAATTCGACGAAGGAAGCGTGAAGGACTCCGCCGCCGAAAGCGAGGAAATGGACCGCCTCACGGCCAGCCGGGAGCGGATCGGGCCGGTCAACCTCGTCGCTGCCGACGAACTGGAACGCATCGAAGCCGAGCACGGCGCGAGCGCCGCCGAACAAGCCGAACTGGCCGAAGCAGTCGCACGGCTGCGCGGCAGTATCGGGAATCTCAACCGCGAAGGGCGCGAGCGTTTGCGTAAAGCGTTCGAGGAAGTGGACGGCCATTTCCGCAAGCTGTTCGCGCGCCTGTTCGACGGCGGGCAGGCACACCTCGCGCTGGTGGACAGCGACGATCCGCTGGAAGCGGGCCTCGAGATCTACGCCCAGCCGCCGGGCAAGCGGCTCCAGTCGCTGAGCCTGCTGTCAGGCGGCGAACAGGCGCTGACCGCCACGGCACTGATCTTCGCGCTCTTCCTCACCAATCCTGCCCCGATCTGCGTGCTGGACGAAGTCGATGCGCCGCTGGACGATGCCAATATCGAGCGTTTCTGCGACCTGCTGGACGCGATGAACCGCGACACGAAAACACGCTACCTGATTGTCACGCACAACGCCGTCACCATGAGCCGCATGCACCGCCTGTTCGGCGTGACCATGGTGGAACGCGGCGTCTCCCGCCTGGTCAGCGTGGACCTCGGTGAAGCTGAAGCGATGGCCGCCGAATAATAAAGGGGCGCCGCATGCAGCGCCCCTTCCCCCTGTGGATCGGGTGTTTGGTCGATCAGTCGTTCCAGACGAGGCGGCGCAGCAGCATTTCGCTGCCGACGCGGCGGTATTCGGCGCGGCCTGCCGATGCTTCCTGCATCTGTTCCCTCGTCATCTGCATGTGCGCGCGCATGGCCTCGCCCCGCGCCTGGCCGTCTTCTGTCGATGGCCATTCAGAGTAGCGGACGAGCAGGTAAAGGTCCGGCTCGCCATCACGGGCATAGGTGTTGGCGAGGATCTCGTAGCTGTCGATCCAGCCCTGCTCGACCTGGAAATCCATCGAGCTGCGCCACATGCTGGCAAGGTGATTGGCATATTCGAGCTGGTGCCCGTCATCGATATGGATCGCGCTCACATCGACATATTCGGCAGGCCGCAGCGGCTGCTCCTGTGCGGCGACGGCGGCCGGTAGCGCAACAGCCAGGGTAACGGCGGCGGCGGTGCATTTGATCAGATTATTCATGATAGAGTCCCCCTGTAGAGCCGCGGCGGGAATTCACCGCAGCAGCGTCGGGAGACGGGCGACCCATCCAGAAACTGGCTGCCCCCCATTGGCAGGCGTAATAATCTATCTTTTTACACCAGAGTCAATTCGCAGTGCAGCAAGAGACCGCTGCGTCAGTCGAGAACCGCCCGCGGACCCGGCCCTTTCAGGCCCAGCTTGTCATCCTTGTTGTAGAGCTGACACTTCGTCAGGCTGAGGCAGCCGCAACCGATGCACTGGTCCAGCTGGTTGCGCGTGCGGTTGAGCAGGGTGATCTTCTCGTCGATCTGTTCGCGCATGGCGCGGCTGATCTTGCGCCAGTCCTCAAGCGTGGGGTTGCGCCCTTCGGGTAGCTGCGCGAGGTGATCCTCGATTTCCGAAAGGCCCAGCCCCAGTTTCTGGGCGATCAGCACGAAGCTGACCCGGCGAATATCGCTGCGCAGGTAACGCCGCTGATTACCGCCGCTGCGCAGGGGATGGAGCAGCCCCTTCTCCTCGTAGAACCGCAGCGCAGACACCGCGACGCCGGTGCGTTTCGAAAGCTGGCCGATACTGATGAAGTGCGCCTGCAAGGCTTGTCTCCGCTATCTCCGATTTCCACAAATGCTTGACCTCAACTTAGCTTGAGGTTGCATGAAAGGGCAAGCAGCGATTCGCAGGTGGCTTGAAATGGCACCACATTCTCGTTGTGAAACAGAAACTTGGAACAAGGAATTGCCATCATGTCGCAAGGTCGAATCGAACACGTCAATCTCACCGTCAGCGATGCCGAGCGTTCGGCGGCGCTGTTCAGGAAGCTGCTGGGCTGGCACGAACGCTGGCGCGGGGCGTCCAAACTGGGCGGTCGTACGATCCACCTTGGCGAGCAGGATACCTACCTCGCACTTTACAGCGACGACGAAGGTGCCGAGCGGCGCGAGAAGGGCAAGCCGCTCAACCACGTCGGCTTCGTGGTTGACGATCTGGATGCGGCAGAGCGCGTGATCAGGGATGCAGGGCTGGAGCCCTTCAACCACGGCGCCTACGATCCCGGCCCGACCAGCTTCTATTTCTTCGACTGGGACGGGATCGAGTTCGAAGTCGCCAGCTACGCCTGACGGCGACCGGGCGGCGTCAGAAGGCTTCTTCGTAGACGCGCGAAATGTCGCCGCCCCACTCGCCGTGATACTTGTCGAGCAGGCGCTGGGCGGGCACCTTGCCGCTCTCCACGATCTCTTTCAGCGGAGCGAGGAAGCCGCTTTCGTTGTCGCCCATCGAGTTCTGCCGTCCACGCGCCACCAACCCGTCGTGCGCGATATCGAGCACGTGGCGGGCGAGGTCGCGCAGAGTTCCGCCACGCGGCAGCGGCGCGTCAAGCGCCTGTGCCGGCACGGCATTGCGCAGGTGCTCGCGCTCTTCCATCGACCAACCCTTTACCAGGTCCCAGGCGGCATCGAGCGCGCTGTCGTCATACAGAAGGCCGACCCACAGCGCGGGCAGCGCGCAGATGCGGTTCCACGGCCCGCCATCGGCGCCGCGCATTTCGAGGAAGCTTTTCAGGCGCACCTCGGGGAAGGCGGTGGAGAGGTGGTCTTCCCAGTCGCTGGCGGTCGGCTTCTCGCCCGGCAGCGCGGGCAGTTCGCCCTTCAGGAAGTCGCGGAAGCTCTGTCCGGCGGCATCGATGTAGGTGCCGTCGCGGTAGACGAAGTACATCGGCACATCGAGCATGTAGTCGACGTAGCGTTCATAGCCGAAATCGTCGTCGAACACGAAAGGCAGCATGCCGGTGCGGTGCGGATCGGTGTCCGACCAGATGTGGCTGCGATAGGAGAGGAAGCCGTTGGGCTTGCCCTCGGTAAAAGGCGAATTGGCGAACAGCGCGGTGGCGAGCGGTTGCAGCGCGAGGCCGGTGCGGAACTTCTTCGCCATGTCCGCCTCGCTCGAATAGTCGAGGTTCACCTGGATGGTGCAGGTGCGCAGCATCATGTCGAGGCCGAGGTTGCCGACGCGCGGCATGTGGTTGCGCATGATCTCGTAGCGCTGCTTGGGCATGATCGGCAGGTCTTCGCGCGCCTTGTCCGGCCACATGCCAAGGCCGAGGAAGCCCACGCCGCACGCCTCGCCCACCTGCTTGCACTGGTCGAGGTGGCGGCCGGTTTCGGCGCAGGTCTGGTGCAGCGTTTCCAGCGGAGCGCCGGACAATTCCAGCTGGCCTGCGGGCTCGAGGCTGATTGTGCCGTCGCTGCCGCTCATGGCGATTGTGTTGACGGTGCCGTCCGGCCCGCGCTCCTTCACCGGTTCCCAGCCGAACTGCCGCATCGACATTAGGATGTCGTGGATGCCGCCTTCCTCGTCGTAGGAAGGCGCGTGAAAATCGGAAGTCTTGAAGACGAGCTTCTCGTGTTCCGTGCCGATGCGCCATTTCTCGCGTGGCTTCTCGCCAGCCTGCATGGGTGCGACCAACTGGTCGCGGCTTTCGATCACGGGCTCCTGCCCCTCGGATGCCTTGCGCGTGCTCATGGTTGCCAGCCTCTAGCGGATCATGCCGCCGAAGCCAGCAGCAAATTGACCTTGCCCCGGTTCAGGCGTCGCCACCCCAGTCGCCCGCCAGCCCCATCCACAGGGCGACCGCCGCCAGCGCAGCAGTCTCTCCGCGCAGGATGCGGGGGCCGAGCGAAATCGGGCGGGCCTGCGGATGGCCGCGGATCGCCGCGCGCTCGGCATCGTCGAAGCCGCCTTCGGGGCCGGTGAGGATGGCAGCCTTGTGCGCCCCCTCCCCGCGTTCAGGATACTTGGTGAAGGTGAACGCCTCCGCCGCGGGTGTGCCGCCTTCCTCGTCGGCGAAGAACAGCAGGCGGTCTTCCGGCCAATCGCGCAACAGGGCATCGAGTTTCTGCGGCGCTTCCAGCGCGGGCAAGGCGGTGCGGGCGCACTGCTCCGCCGCTTCGGTTACGATGGTGCGGGCACGGTCGGGGTTCAGCTTGTCCGCCACGCAGCGGCGGGTGACGACGGGATGGATGGCGGCGACGCCAAGCTCGGTTGCCTTCTCCAGCACCATGTCGAACCGGTCTTTCTTCAGCAGCGCGGGGCATAGCCAGAAGTCGGGCACGGCCTCGCGTTCGCGCAGCTTTTCGCTCACCGTCAGCAACACGGCGCGCTTGCCAGCCTCATCCACGGTGGAAAGCCATTCGCCGGTCACGTCGTCACACAGGATCACCGCATCGCCGGGCGAGACGCGCATGACCTTGGCGAGATAGTGGCCCTGCTGACCGTCGACGGACAGCACCTGCCCTTCGGCAAGGGCGGTCCCCACGAACAGGCGCGGGGCGGACTTGGGCGGCCAGGCTGGCGTTGCGGGCATGGCTTTCCACTAGGGCCAAGCGCGGCTAACAGGCAAGCCATGTCCCCCTCTCGTGCCCAGTCCGAAACCGTAACTCCCGACAGCGAGCACAAGTCGCTGGTCGAACGCCTGCCGCAGCCCGCGCGCGACTATGCTCTGCTGGCGCGGTTCGACAGGCCCATCGGCTGGTGGCTCCTGTTCTGGCCCTGCGCCTGGGGCACCTGGCTGGCAGGCGCTGGCCTGCAATGGCAGCTTGTCGCGTGGTTCCTGCTGGGCAGCATCGCCATGCGGAGTGCCGGTTGCGTCTACAACGACATCGTCGACCGCGATCTCGACAGGAGCGTGTCGCGCACGGCCAATCGCCCCATCGCCAGCGGCCGGGTGAGCCGGAACCAGGCGTGGATATGGCTGCTGGTACTGTGCGGCGTGGGCCTCGTTGTGTTGCTGCAATTGCGCTGGCAGGCCCAACTGGTGGCGCTCGGCAGTCTTGCACTGGTGGCGGCCTATCCTTTCATGAAGCGGATTACTTGGTGGCCGCAGGCGTGGCTGGGCCTGGTCTTCACCTGGGGCGCGCTGGTTGGCTGGACGACGCTGCGGGATGACAACCTCGGCGTGATGCTGGCACTCTACGCGGGCGCGTTCTTCTGGTGCATGGGATACGACACGATCTACGCCATGCAGGACCGGGAGGACGATGCGCTGGTGGGCATCAAGTCCTCCGCCCTGCGCCTTGGCAACAAGGTGAAGCCGGGCGTCGCGGGCTTCTATGCCGCCGCCGTGATGCTCTGGGCGCTGGCCTTCTGGCAATTGCGCGGCGACTGGATCGCGCTGCTGGCGCTGGCTCCGGCGGCCCTGCACCTTGGCTGGCAGGTGGTGACGCTGGATGGGGACGATCCCATGAATCCGCTCACCCGCTTTCGCTCGAACCGCTACGCCGGCGCGCTGGTGGCAGCTGCGTGCTTCGTTGTGGGCAACGCGGGCGGCTGACGACCTATTCCGCCGGTTGCGGCACCGGGGCGGCCTTTCGCGGGTTCGCACGGTGGAAGATGCGCGCAAGGCGGGAGGTGATGATGCCGTTCTCCTGCATCCAGTCGTAGTATTCGCGATACTTCGGATCTTCGGCCAGCAGGTGCGCTTCTTCCGTGCGGGCACGCCAGTAGTAGATGGCGCTGACCACGCCCAGGAACACGGTGTTGCGGATCGCATCCGCCAGGGTGTCCGAAGTGACGAGGAAGGGCATGTAGCAGAACCACCAGAAGGCGTTCTTGGAGAGGTAGGCCGGATGCCGCGTGTAGCGATACGGCCCGTTGGTAATCACGCCGCGATAGGTGAGGTTGGAAAAGCGGATGCCGAAAGCCACCGTCGCCCACGCATATATGCCGGTAAGGAGCCCCAGCCACGCCGCCCACAGGTAGAGCATTGGCTGATTTCCGGCGAACCAGTAGGCCCAGTCGGCGGTGTTGTATTCGTGGATCATCCCGCCCTCACCCATGATGCCATAGACGAACGGCGGATAGCACAGCAGCGCGGCCACCCACCCGGCAAGGAACGGGTTGCCTCTGCGGATATGTGCGTCCAGCGGCCTCAGCGTCAGCAGATAGCCGACGGTGCCGATCTGCACGTCGATCACGAACAGCAATTCGAATAGCGTCACGCCAAGACGGACCGGATCGTTCAGGATATCCGCGCCGCTGGCCTCCACCACGGCAGCGAAACCGGGCGGGAGGATGCCGATCATGAAGGCGCTGAAGAACCCCTTGATAATCCAGGCACGCCAATGCTTCTTCACCTGCTCGCCGTCCCACGCCTCGCGCCCCACCAGCATGGCGCCGAAGTGCCAGCAGTGGTCCTTCGGGTTCACCATCACCCGGTCGATCCAGATGACGTAGGGCACGGAAAGGACGAACATGGGCACCGCAGCCCAGCCGATGACCTGCATCGCAAACAGGTAATTGCCGTCCCAGTACCAGCGGCCCAGCATGAAGAACGCGCCGATGATGAACCACGTGGCCCACAGCCCGGCAAGCTTGGTGGTGGACACGTCCAGCACTTCTGACACCGGGCGGCGGCGCGACCAGTCTATGCCGGTGCTGGGATTGCGGTGGACCTTTTCCACCAGCACCGACCATACCGCCATGGCTATGCCCGTCAGCACCATCGTTGCGAGCGCAGCGCTGGGACCGGATAGCCGCCCGCGATCGTTTGCCCAGCCCATGAACTCGCAGATTTCCGGCCAGCTGCGCGCAAGCAGGATGCAGGACAGCAGCGTGATCAGGCCGACTAGACCCACCCACGGGGAAACATCGCTGGCCGGGGGCCGCGAATCCTGCACCTTTGCGCTCATCGCCGCCGTGGTAGGCACGAAGGGTTAAAGGGCAGGTAACACCTTGCCCTTTTCCCTCGCCGTTGTCCCTGTAAGTAACAGCTTAGCGGAAAGCGTGAATTTCGCCGCCGTCGTCGAGGATATAGAGGGTGTTATTCGCCACAACCGGGGGCAGCGAGACACCGTCATCCAGCTCGGTGAAATCGGTCGCCTCGCCGGTCATCACGTCGACGCTTTTCACCACGCCGCGGCTGCTGGCGATCCACAGGCGGCCGCTGGCCAGCACCGGGCCGGTCCAGAAAATCGGGCCCTCGCGGTCTTCGGCGTCGCGCCAGCGATCGAACTGGGTGAGCCAGCGGATGCGGCCGGTGTTGCGCTGGATGGCCAGAAGCTGCGCATCGTCGGTCAGCGTGAATACCCATTCGCCAATCACGGTGGGGGTGGAGATGCCCGCCAGCGTCAGTTCCCAGATACGCTGGCCGGTCAGCAGTTCGTAGGCGGCCATGCGGCCACCCTGGCCCAGCGCATAGACGCGGCCCTGGTCGATGATGGGATCGGCATCCACGTCGGTCAGCGTACCGACCTGCGTGCTGATGGAGGTGCGCGCAAGCGCGTCGGACCACAGTTCGCGGCCATTTTCGTAACGGTAGGCCACCAGTTCGCCGGACGAGAACCCGGCAACGACAGTGCCCTGCCCGGCGGCCGGAGCGGCCACGCCGAACACGCCGGACTGGCCCGAGGCGGCGGCGCGCTGCCACACGATCTCGCCATTGTCGGTGTCGAGCGCGAAGACCTGGTTGTCCTGCGTCATCACGAACACTTCGTTGAACGCGATGGTGGGCGCGCCGCGCAGCGGCCCGGCGGGCTTCGCGCGCCAGAGCTGTGCGCCGGTTTCGGCATCCAGCGCCACCACGTCGCCCACGCCGTTCGTGGCGTAGACGCGGCCATCGCTATAGGCAGCGCCGCCGCCGAAGGTCGCGTCCCTCAGGTCGCCCGACACCTCGATCTGGTGCTGCCAGCGGCGCGCGCCGGTGGCTGCGTCGAACGCGTGAATGACGGCTGCGGTGTCCACCACGAACAGCTTTCCGCCACCCACCACGGGCGCAGCGGCAAGACGGCGGGTCTTGGTGGTGCCGGCGATGCTGGCCGTCCATGCGCGGGTGGGATTGTTGGACAGCGTGACATGGCCGGGCACTTTCGCAGCGTTGCCGCCAGCCTGAGGCCAGGCTTCGTTGGTCTGCGCAGGGGGCACCACGACCGCGACGTTCGCCAGCGCCGGGTCGGCACTGATATCGGTGGCAATACGCGAGAGAATGGGAACGCGGTTGCCGGTGGTGGGCGTCTGGTCCTCATCGTCCCCGCCGCCGCCGAACAGGCCACCGGCGCACCCGGCAAGAGCCAGCGCGAGCATGGGGACGGCGGTTCTCTTTGCCCAGCTACGGGCCCCGTTTCGGTAAGGGCGGTTGCGGTTCGTCATCGTCATAAATCTCGCTCTTATTCGACCAGCTCTACGGCGGGCTCTTCGAGGTCCTGTCCGGTCATTTCGGCAAGGGTGGCATCGACATCCTCGATGGCGTCGAAGCCCAGCAAGCCGGCCAGGCGGCGTGCGCGCTCCCGGATGGAGCCGGGCACATCGTCGCTTGCGGCAATGTCGACCAGCAGCGCGCCCGCCTCGTCGTTCTTTTCCTGCGCGAGGTAGGCATGGGCCACCAGCTCGCCTGCGCTGCCGTAATAGGGATTGTCCGCCACGGCCAGCGGCCCGACGCGGTCGATCACTTCCTGCGGGTCCAGTTCGTCGAAACGGGCGGTAACGCTGCGAATGGTGGCAACGTCGCGCAGTTCTGCGGGCAGGTCGCCATCATTGGCGATCTCGTCGAACAGGGCGGCCCCTGCCTCGGCATCGCCGCGTTCCACCGCGATCCCGGCGCGCAGCATCTTGGCCATGGCGGCAGTGCCGCCCTCGCCCTGTGCGAGAAGCGCCAGTTCCTCGTCGGCAATGTCGGTGTTGCCCGCCTCGAGTTCGTCGATGGCGACAATCAACTGATCGGACTGCTCCTCCAGGTTGCCTTCCTGGTTGCCCTGCCACCACAGGAAACCGGCGAAGGCCGCCATGGCAAGTACGAAGGCAATGCCCAGCGGCCAGCCGTATTTCTTCGCGAAATCGCCCACTTCGTCCTGACGGACGGCCTCGTCCACCTCGCGCATGAGCATGTCCTGCTCGGCATCGGCGCGTTCCCGCGACTTCGAACGGGCGGGCACGTTGGGGTTGGTCGGTTCTTTGGCCACTAGCTTTCGATCATGTCCGGATTTGATATCAAGCCGCGCTCTTTAACGGATGGCGCGGGCATTTCAATCGAAGAGGCGAGAGTGTCCCCGTCGTGGTGAACGCCCCATGAAGCGTGTACGATCACCAACAGGGCGACCAAGTCACTGGCCACGCGGATATTTCTGCATCAGGCCCCAGTACAGCGCGCGGTAGCGCTCGATCATCCGCCGCTCGTCGAATTCCTCGCGCGCTTTCTGGCGGTTGGCCTGTCCCATGCGCTTGCGCGTGGCGGGATCGTCGGCCAGCCGGGTCAACGACCGGCGCAGTTCGGTCTCGTCACCCGGCTCAACCAATGCAGGCCCGTTGTCGCTCGACACCATCGAACCGATATCTCCCACGCGCGGCGCAACCACCGGCAGGCCGGCGGCCATCGCTTCCACGACGGCGATGGGAAACTGCTCCGACCGGCTGGAGAGCGCGAACATGTCGAACAGGCCGATCAGCTTGGCAGGCTCCGCCACGAAACCGGGCAGGTGCACGCGGTCTTCCACGCCCACGCGCTCCGCCTCGGCCAGCAGGGCATCGCGCTCCGGCCCCTCGCCCGCGATCACCAGTTGCCATTCGGGCGGCATCCATTCCATCACCCGCACCAGCACGTCGAGCTGCTTGACCGCGCGCAGGCCCGCCATGGCGCCCAACCAGAACTCGTCTTTGTGCTTGATGAGGCCGGGCAGGATGTCGCGCTTTGGCGGGGCGGCAAAGGCGCGGGTATCGATGCCGTTGGGAATGCGCCGCACGCGAGTGCGCGGCTGGCTCCATACGTTGAGAGCGATATCCTCAAGCTTGGCAGAGGGCACCACCAGCGCCGCCGTGCGGCCCAGCGCGATCTTGCGATACCAGTTGCGCCGCTTCTTCAGGCGCTTCGCCTCGTCCTCGTTGAAGCCATCCTCGTGGTGCACCAGCGGCGGCAGCTTGAAGGCATCGGCAAAGACCGTGTGCGCCATTACCGCATCGATCGCGCCCCAGTTGTAGGTGCAGACCAGGTCGTAGCCCCGCATCGCCTTGGCCAGTGCCGCCAGCCGGCCCGGCGTGGGCCTGCCCTGCAGCGGCGGGAACTTGGGCCACGAAACGCGCGCCTTCTTGCCCAGCATCGCTGCCGCGCCGCGCTTTTCCAGATCGCCCGAAACTATGGCGTGGTCCACTTCCTTGCCCCATTCGTTGATGAGGCGGACGTTGCGCAACTCCTTGCCCCCTGGATCGAAAGTGGAGTGCAGGTGCAGTATCTTCGGTGTCTTGCTCATGCCTGTGCCACCTTGGCCAGCAGCCACGCGATAGCCTCCAGCGCGGCGGGTTCTTCAAGCGTTGGTGCATGGCCGACACCCGGCACGGTGACGAGTTCCATGCCCTTCACTTCCTCCCCCATGCGGCGGAAAGTGGCATCCGACAGCAGGTCCGAGAGTTCACCCCGCAGGGCCAGCAAGGGCAGGCCCTCAAGAGACTTGAGCGCAGGCCACAGGTCCATGCCCAGCCCGCCGCCGGGCTGCGCGAACGGAAGGGCGATCTTCATGTCGTAGTCGTAGGCGATGCGCCCGTTGCCCGACACGCACATCAGCCGCTTGGTGTAGCGCAGCCAGTCCTCGATATCGAAACCGGGATAGATGTGGCTCGCCCCGTCGCGCGTGGCCCAGGCGGCGTGCATCCACGTTGGATAGCTGCGGCCCTGCCCCACGTAGTCGCGAATGCGGGCCATCCCGTCTTCCTCGATCACGGGACCGATATCGTTGATGACGGCTCCTGCGAATTTCACCCCCGCCTGCGCCAGCAGCATGGTGATGATCCCGCCAAGCGAGGTACCCACGGCTACCACTTCACCCAGGTTCGCCTGCTCGATCAGGGCAGTGACGTCCTCGATGTAGTGCGCAGGCGTATAGCTGGCCGGATCCTTGGCATAGTCGCTCTGCCCGCGCCCGCGCAGGTCTGCGCAGACCACTCGCCATTCCCCCGCGAAAGTCTCTGCCAGCGGCTCGAAATCGCGGGCGTTGCGGGTAAGGCCGGGGATGCACAGGATCGCCGGGCGGTCGGCCCGTCCCGGATAGTCCCGGTAATGCAGCGTCAGCCCGTCGCTGCTTTCCCATGTGCCTGTCGAGTAGGCCGCGTCGCTCAAATCATGTCCCTTTGTCCCGCGCGCCTTGCGGTGCGCCTTGCGAAGGGCCACTAATGGATTGATGCGACACGAACCGCAACCGGCCAAGTACACTCCCGACACACGAATCGAAGAGGTGGCGGATTTCCTCGCCGATCCGGTTGTTGCCGCCGACTTCCCGAAGCACGTGCTGCGCTTCCGCAATGAAAGGTGGGACAAGGCCGTGGGCCTGGGTTCGCTGTCGGAGGAGGACTGGCTGCGCCACTTCGGCAGGTTCGAACCACTTCCCGATAACCTGCCCAAGCCTCTCGCGCTCAGGTATCACGGCCACCAGTTCCGCGTGTACAACCCCGAAATCGGCGACGGTCGCGGGTTTCTGTTCGCGCAGATGAGGGACGGCGAAGGCCGCCTGCTGGACCTCGGCACCAAGGGCAGCGGCACCACGCCCTACAGCCGCACCGCCGACGGACGCCTGACGCTGAAAGGCGGGGTGCGCGAGATTCTCGCCACCGAAATGCTGGAAGCTCTGGGCGCGAATACATCCAAGACCTTCTCCATCGTCGAGACCGCAGAGGCGCTGGAACGCGGGGACGAGCCCTCCCCCACCCGCTCCGCCGTGATGGTGCGCCTCAGCCACGGGCACATCCGCATCGGCAGCTTCCAGCGGCTGATGGCGTTCGAGGAAAACGAGCACCTCGCCCGGCTGGTCGACTATTGCCTCGCCACCTATCCCGGCCCCCCGCCGCCCGAAGACGCGCCGGGACGCGACGAGCCTGCGATCCGGCTGATGCACCAGGTGACGGAACGGATGGCGGACCTTGCCGCCAGTTACATGGTGGCAGGCTTCGTCCACGGCGTGCTCAACACCGACAACATGAACATCAGCGGGGAAAGCTTCGATTACGGGCCGTGGCGCTGGCTGCCTCGGTGGGACCCCGGCTTCACCGCCGCCTACTTCGACCAGACCGGCCTCTACGCCTTCGGCCGCCAGCCCGAAGCGATCCGCTGGAACCTCGGTCAGTTCGCCATCGCCCTGCGCCCGCTGGTTGAGGCAGAGCCGCTGGTCGCCGCGCTGGAGCGGTTCGGCACGCTCTACCATCACGCAATGGCGCGCCGGTTCTGCTGGCGGCTGGGGATCGAGGAGCGCGGACTGGAGACCGATGCCGCTGTCATCAATGCTGCCGAGGGCACGATGCGGGAAGGCAAGATGGGGCCGGACGAATTCTTCTATCGCCATCGCGGCGGCAGGAACGCGCAAGGGGCGCTGGCAGAAGCCCTCGAAGGCAGCAGCCCTCTCGATTCCAGCCACGATTACTGGCGCGAGGGCGCACCGGAAACGATGCTGATCGACGAGGTCGAGACGCTGTGGTCCGCCATCGACGAGCGCGACGACTGGGCACCGCTCTACGACAAGATCGCCCGCTTGCGCCGCATGGGCGATGCACTGGGCGAACCGCCCGCTCCGCCTGCTCACGAGGGATGATTGGCGCTGCGCCCCCTGATTTGATAGTCTGCCGTGCAATTGCCGCATCCAATCAGGGGGAAAACCATGCGCAAGCTAGCAATCGTTGGTATCGCAACCGCCGCCATCGCCACTTCGGCCTGGGCCATCGAACCGGGCAACTGGGAAACCAACAGCCGCCTCGCCGATCTACAGCTGCCGGCAGACATGCCGCCGCAAGCGGCTGACATGATGCGTCAGATCATGGGCGGCGAAGGCATGACGGCGCAGAACTGCATCACGCAGGACCAGATCGACAATTCGCCCGAGCGCATCTTCGAGGAAACCAACGGCGAATGCCGTTACACCGAGTTCGACATGTCGGGCGGCGAAATCCATGCCGTGGCCCAGTGCGAGAGCGACGAGGGCACGATGGATATGACCATGGACGGGACCTACACAGCGTCCACGTACGACATGACCATGACGATGCGCGGGAACATGGGCATGGGGCCGATGACCATGACTTTCGATGTGACCGGACGCCGTCTTGGCGCTTGTGGATGAGAGGCGGGGCGAGGCCGGAGTTGACAATCCGGCCTGAACGATAAATCTGGTTTAAATTGAAACCGGTTTGCTGCGCGGGGATTTCCCTCGTGAGTTAACCCCACTTTGCCCGCACGCAGCAATTCTGTAAGCCGCGCGGGACGATCATCCTGAAGAAGGGCAGACCGCCTTGAGCCAAACCGCCGAACTCATCTCGTACGAGCCTGCCACCGGAGCCGAACTGTGGCGCGCACCCCACGGCGATGTGGACGAACTGGTCGACCGCGCACGGCGCGCATGGCCCGCCTGGGCGTCCGAGCCGCTATCGAGGCGTATCGAACTGGTGCGCCGCTTCGCAATCCAGGTGGAAAAGGACCAGGAGGCTTTTGCCCGGCTGATCGCGCGCGAAACGGGCAAGCCGCTGTGGGAAGCGCGCACGGAAGTGTCCGCCGTGATCGCTAAGGTCGATATCTCGATAAAAGCCTATTCGGAGCGAACCGGCCAGCGAAAACTCGACAGCGCGCTGCAAGGCTCTGCCGCGCTGCGCCACAAGCCGCACGGCGTAATGGCGGTGCTGGGCCCTTACAATTTCCCCGCACACCTGCCCAACGGACACATCATCCCGGCCCTGATCGCGGGCAACGCCATCGTCTTCAAGCCGTCGGAGAAGACGCCCGCGGTGGGCGAGGCGCTGGTCGGCTATTTCGCGAAGGCCGGGATTCCGGCGGACCTGGTGCAGTGCCTCGTCGGTGGACCTGACGAGGGCAAGGCGCTGGTGGCCCATGCCGGCGTCGACGGCGTGCTGTTCACCGGCAGCGCGCAGGTGGGCATTGCCATCAACCGCAAGCTGGCGACCGATCCGGGCAAGATCGTGGCGCTGGAAATGGGAGGCAACAATCCCATCGTGCTGTGGGACACGCCCAAGTTGGAGGACGCCGCCGCGCTCATCATCCAGTCCGCTTTCACCACCGCCGGGCAACGCTGCACGGCAGGCCGACGCCTGATCGTGAAAAGCTCGATGTACGACGAGGCGGTGAGCGCGGTGAAAAAACTCGCTGGCCGCATCATCGTGGACGAGCCATTCGCCGAGCCGCAGCCCTTCATGGGCTGTGTGATCGACAACAATACGGCCGATCAGCTGACCGAAAGCTTTCTCTACCTGCTTTCCAACGGCGGCAAGGCCATCAGCCACATGCGTCGCCCTGTTGACGACAAGCCCTTCCTCTCGCCGTCGATCATCGACGTAACGGGCATGAAGGAACGGCCCGACGTGGAACTGTTCGGCCCACTGCTGCAAGTGATCAAGGTGGACGATTTCGACGAGGCGATTGCCGAGGCGAACAACACCCGTTTCGGCCTCTCGGCATCGCTGATCGGTGGCGATCCCAAGCAGTACAACCGTTTCTGGGCGAACATCCGCGCAGGCATCGTCAACTGGAACCGCCCCACCAACGGCGCATCCAGCGCCGCGCCCTTCGGCGGCATCGGCCTGTCCGGCAATCACCGCCCGGCTGCCTACTACGCTGCGGATTACTGCGCCTATCCGGTCACCAGCACCGAGGTGGACCAGCCGCGCGCCAGCGTCGGCGTTGGCTTTACCGAGGGTTGAGCAACCGCTCGTAAACGCGAACAAGGCGCCCGGACCCGCAAGTCCGGACGCCTTGGCGCGACCCCCCTAAACACGACCCGAAGGGTCGCGCTTCGGTTGCTGCCCAACAGGGCAGGGCAGCACCGATCTCATTGTTTCAAATGCAAATTATTCGAGTTTCGCCACTCTGATAGCGGGCCGCCCCTTAATATCAAGCAACGTATAAATCGTTCGCCACGTCGCGATTTCGCGAAATTTCCGGCGACGAATGGCTTGGCCATTTGCCATTTCCAGCCCTAGGGACCGGCCATGGTCGAACAGGAAACCAGCAGGGAACGCGCACTGATTCTCGCGCTCTGTACCCATGCGATCTGGGGTTCGATGCCGCTTTACCTGATCCTGGTCGATCAAGTACCGCCGCTGGAATACGTCGCCTGGCGTACGTTCTTCACCCTGCCCATCTGCCTGTTCTTCGTGGTCCGTTCGCGCATGCTGGGCAACCTTGGGCGCGTGCTGGGCAACTGGCGCACCATGCGCACACTCGCCTTCAGCTCCGCGCTGATTGCCGTGAACTGGTTCCTCTACGTTTGGGCGATCCAGCAGCACCAGGTCTACGCCGCAAGCGTTGGTTACTACATCCTGCCGCTGGTGATGATGCTGCTGGGCTTTGCGTTCCTGAAGGAACGACTCACGAAACCGCAGGCGGGCGCGGTGGCGCTGGCAGTAATAGGCGTTGCGGCCTTGTCTGCAGGCGCGCTCACCACGCTTTGGCTGAGCGTAACCGTGGCTACTACTTTCGGTGTCTACGGACTGCTGCGAAAGACGGTGGAAGCAGGTCCGCTGCTGGGGCTGACCTGCGAATCCATCATCCTTCTGCCGTTCGTCGTCGCTTTTCTCGGCTGGACCGAAGTAGCGGGTGATGGCGTGGTACTGGGCCGCGACGCTCTGGAAACGGCGGCAATCGTGTTCGGAGGGGCGATGACCGCTATCCCGCTGCTGCTGTTCGCCACGGCCGCGCGCGCCCTGCCCTACAGCTTGATCGGCTTCCTGCAGTTTATCTCGCCCACCATAGTCTTCATAATCGGCCTGATCGTGTTCAGGCAGGAGATGAAGCCCGCGCAACTCGTCTGCTTCATCCTGATCTGGGCCGCGATCGCGCTGTTCAGCTGGGACATGTTCCGCAACGCCCGCCGAGAGCGTCAAGCAAAGCTGGCGCGCGGCGTAACCCGCTGATCAGCCGATAAAGCGCCAGCGCAGCCTCTCGCCCGCATGGAACGGGACGAGCTGCGTACCATCGGCCTCGATCGTGGCAGGAACCTCGCAATCCACGCGCTCCAGCGTCACGCGATCCTCGTTCAGCGGCAGGCCATAGAAGCGCGGGCCATGCTCGGAGGCGAAGCCTTCGAAGTGGTCGATAGCGCCCTCGTCCTCGAACACGGTGAGATAGCTTTCCAGCGCGAAGGGCGCATTGAAGATACCGGCGCAGCCGCAGGCGCTTTCCTTGGCCTCGCGGGCATGGGGCGCGCTGTCGGTGCCGAGGAAGAACTTGGGCGAACCGCTGGTGGCCGCGCGGCGCAGGGCCAGCCGGTGCTTCTCGCGCTTGGCGACCGGCAGGCAATAGGCGTGCGGACGCATCCCGCCCACCAGCATGGCATTGCGGTTGATATGCAGGTGCTGGGGCGTGATCGTGGCCGCGACGTTGGCACCGGCGCTCTCCACGAATTGTACGCCTTCCTCACTGGTGAGGTGCTCGAACACGACCTTGAGGTTCGGCAGGTCTTTCAGGAGCGGCGCAAGCGTACGCTCGATGAAAACCGCCTCGCGGTCGAAGATGTCGACGTCCGCGCTGGTCACTTCACCATGCACGCACAGGACAATGCCGATCTCGGCCATCACTTCCAGCACGCCGCGAATGTTGGCGACGTCGGTCACGCCGCTGTCGGAGTTCGTCGTCGCACCTGCGGGATACAGCTTGCAGGCGGTGAAAACGCCTGCCTCGAACCCGCGCCGCACTTCGTCGGGATCCGTGTTGTTGGTGAGATAGCAGGTCATCAGCGGAGTGAAATCCGCGCCCTCGGGCAGCGCCGCGACGATCCGCTCGCGATAGGCCTCGGCCGCGGCGACTGTCGTTACCGGTGGGGTGAGGTTCGGCATCACGATGGCGCGGGCGAACTGGCGCGCGGTGTGGCCGACAACGGCCTCCAGCATCGCGCCATCGCGCAGGTGTACGTGCCAATCGTCGGGGCGGCGGATCGTCAGGGAATCGGTCATGCCTTGCGCCTTAATCGCCTCCGTCCTGCTCCGCCAGCCACGCCTTTCCATCGCGCACGCCCTGTTCCCAGGTTCGCGTTACTTTGCTGGCATCGGAGAAGTCGATCTTGTCCGCCGCCACTTCGCTGCTGGGCATCACGTAGGTGCGCCCCTCAACCTGCGGACACTGCCGATAACGCGAGGTGAGCAGGACAAGCGTTTCACCCTCGCTCTCCAGCGGCAACGGCGCCTTGTCCAGCATGCCGCCATCGAGCACACGGCAATCCTGCCATCGGGGAACGTCGAACACCGGCGGGATGGTGGCGGCGGCGCAGATCAGGTCCACCAGCTTGCCGTCGCGCGCGGCCTGCCTGCCATCGACACGGATTTCTCCAAGGCCCGAGGCGCGCGGCCAGCGCAGGTGCGGCGTGGCGCGCACGGCCTGGTCGAGTTGATAGAGCAAGCCGTAGAGAATGGCTGAAACGTGAGGAGCAAGCTGCTCCGGCGGCACACTTAGCGCGACCTCGTATTCCGGTCCGTCGGCCACCCGCTCGATCGCTTCGGTGTCGAGCGTCACGTCCACCACGTCGCGGTAGATTTCCTGGTGCGGGGTAAAATTGGATTTCCCGGCAGCGATGTTGGCATCGTTGATGGCGAAGGCTTCCTCCATCACCGCCAGCAAGTCTTCCTCGCGTCCGCTGATCCAGCACGCAGCGCTCAGTGCCCCACCGGAAACGCTGCTTATCCGTTTGGGCTGCAGGGCCTCGAAACTCCCTGCCTCGCTGAGGAAACCGCCGTGCCAGAAGCAGCGGATGCCGCCGCCGGAAAACACCACCTGATCGTATGTGCGCGCCATTGCATTGCCTATGGCGCGCGCGGCCCTATCTGTCACCCATGAGTGCAACACGCCTGAAATCCCGTGCGCTGGTGCGCATCTCCGCAACCGACGATGCCGAGGACCCCGCCGCCTTCCTGCAAGGCCTGCTGACGAACGACGTGACGGGCGACTTGCCCACCTACGCCGCACTGCTGACGGCGCAGGGCAAGACCATGTTCGACATGATCGTATGGCGCGATGGCGACGACATCCTGCTCGACTGCGAAGCCGAGGTGGCCGAAGACCTCGCCAAGCGCCTTTCGCTCTATCGCCTGCGCCGCAAGCTGGAGATCGGCCGGGACGATGCGCTGGCGGTCCATTGGCAGGCAGATGCACGCGACGGAGCCTCCCCCGATCCGCGCCTTCCCGCGCTGGGCTGGCGCTGGCTGGCCCCGGCTAACGATGCCGACGAAAGCGCAGACGCGGCGTGGCGCGCCCATCGCCTTGCCCTCCGCGTACCCGAGGGGAGCGCGGAACTGGGCGATATCCTGTGGCTGGAGACAAACGCCGTCGAACTGAATGGCGTCAGTTTCAACAAGGGCTGCTACATCGGGCAGGAGAATACCGCGCGCATGAACTGGCGGCAGAAGGTCAACCGCCGCCTCGTGGTGGTGCCGCTCGATCGCTCGGAAGAAAAGCGGCGCAAGGCCGTTCACGAGGATCTCGGCCTCGCCGTCGATCACCTGCGCGTGGCAGACATCCCGGCGGATTTGGTGCCCGGCTGGCTCGATCTCGGCGAAGCGGACAGCGCCTAGACCGCGATCCCGTTCTTCTCGAACGCAGCGATCATCATAGACTCGGCCCGGTCGCGCGCGGTGGTGCGCTCTACCGTCAGCGATTCGGCCAATTGCTCTCCCAGCAGCGCATCGCCAAGTGCCAGCAGCACCAGCGAGAAGGTCGTCTCGTGCATCGAGCGCTGCGAATCGTGGGCAACCTCGTCGGGATTCAGGTCATCCACCAGCGCGTGAATGGTCTCGATGATGGGGTTGAGAGCGTCCTCGTTTCCCGAGGCCAGCATCCAGCTCGCCAGCGCCCCGCCGCCTTCCTGCCCGAAAGCGTCGAACGTAAGGTCCACCACTTCGCGGGGACTGCCGATCCCGGCCCGCGTGGCGCGCACGGCATCGCCGATTGAGTCGCACACGGTCTGGGCCAGGTGACGGGCCAGTTTCTTCTGCAAGCCGGAAGCCGACCCGAAATGGTGGAGCAGGTTTGCGTGGGTGCGGCCAATACGGCTGGCCACGGCCTTCAGGGTAACGCTCTGCGGCCCGGCCTCGATCAGCAGAGCGCGCGCCGCCTCCAGCGCGGCCGCGCGGCTTTCCTCCGGGCTCAATCGCTTCCTTATTGACACCTTTGTAAGTATCCCTTATTTCTCGCCCAGTCATCGTCGAAGAGGTCCGTGATATGACGGCGCAACCGCACTGGCAAGAAACCCCATCCGAAGCGCACTCGCTCACCATTCGCGACAAGCGCTTTGCACGCGACCAGAAGCGTCAGCGCGGCGTGGACCCTGTCGCCTCCGCCTGGTTCGCCGCTCTCTCGTGCAGTTTTCCGCGCGGAGAAGCGATGTTCATCGAGGCGGTGAAGGCGCACCGTGACGACGCGCCGCCGCAATTGGCAGCCGAAATCCGCGATTTCATCCGCCAGGAAGTGAACCACACGCGCGAGCACATCGCGTTCAATCGCGCGGTGGAAGAGGCGGGATACGATATCTCCGCCATCACGGCGCGCGTGAACCGGCTGGTGGACCAGACGCTGGCAACGCCGCCGATCGTCCAATTGGCGATCACCTGCGCGCTGGAACACTTCACCGCCATGTTCGCGCACCAGTTCCTGAAGGACCCCGGCGCGCTGGCAACAGCAGGTATGGGCGATCCCGACCTGTGGATGTGGCATGCGGCGGAGGAAATCGAGCACAAGGGCGTTGCCTATGATACGTGGCTGAATGCCACGCGCAACTGGCCCGCGTTCAAGCGCTGGCGGGTGCGTAGCCTGCTGATGCTGATCGTCAGCTTCCGTTTCCTGCGCAATCGCTCCACCGATGCGCTGGAGCTGATGGCGCAGGACGGCATCACGGGCTGGCGCGCGAAATGGGGTCTTGTCCTCTACCTGTTCGGCAAGCCCGGCATCCTGCGCAAGATTTTCCCCGCGTGGCTCGGCTATTTCCGGCCCGGCTTCCACCCGTGGGACCACGACGATCGTGACCTGATCGCCGCATACGACGCCAACAAGACCGACAGCGAACCGGGAGCCGTACCCGCCGAATAGCGACGGGCACGACCGCCGTTTACGCGGCCTCGGCGTCCGGTATTTCCATCGTTTGCGTCAGATCGCAGCGATAGCGGCGGGCGAGAAAGGCCTCTCCGCCACGCGCCGCGCAGGCCGTCGGGCGAATTTCCCCGGTCTCGAGGAAACCGTTCGCTTTCAGCACCTTGCCGCTAGCCGCGTTTTCGAGGAAGTGCCCGGCGTTTACGCTCTCGATGCCGAATGCGCGGGCCATCGACAGGATGCCGCGCACCGCTTCACTGGCATACCCCCGGCCTTGCCACTTGCGACCGATCCAGTAGCCCAGCTCGTAGCCTTCCTCGTCCGGCTCGATGCCGATCTGGCCAATGACGGGCGCGCCGGTAATTTCGGGAAGCGTTACCGAGAATTTCATCGCGCCAGTGTCTACCGGGCGGCGGCAATAGACCTGCGCGTCGGCCTCGGTATAGGGCCAGGGGGCGCGCGCCAGCATGCTGACAACGCCGAAATCGGCGATGCCGCGATAGATCTCGCGCCAGTCTTCAGGGAATATCGGCCGCAGGAACAGCCGCTCGGTGCGCATGAACATTGTTATTCTCCCCAAACCGAGTGCCCGCCTCCAGTGAGCCACCGGTGTTTCAAATTCGGGTCTGACCGCGAGTCGGATCAGGCCAGTGGGGAAGGAGAATCAAAAAAGGAGACGGGGCGGCCCCATCTCCTTCCGATTTTTCGAGTCCTGATGCGGCTCGAAAGGGGCCATCCCGGTGGATGACCCCATTATCGAATCATCCGGTTATTCGGCGGCTTCCGCCATCGCGTCTACCGATACGTATTTGCGACCGAGCTTGCCGTCGTGGAAGCGGACCTTGCCTGCGCCGAGGGCGAACAGCGTGTGGTCCTTGCCCATGCCGACGTTGGCACCGGGGTAGAACTTCGTGCCGCGCTGGCGCACGATAATGTTGCCGCCGATCACGTCCTGACCGCCGAACTTCTTCACACCAAGACGACGACCTGCTGAGTCGCGACCGTTACGCGATGAACCGCCTGCTTTTTTATGTGCCATGGTCCGAGATCCTTACTTCTTGTCGGCCGACTTGTCGGCGCTCTTCTTGGTGGCGGCAGCCTTCTTGGGCGCAGCCTTCTTCGCCGCGGGCTTCTTGGCGGCGGTTTCCTTCTTCGCCGAGCCAGCGGCTTCCTTCACGGGAGCGGCCTTCTTCGGCTTGTCGGCGGCCTTCTCTTCCGAAGTGTCCTTCACCGGAGCATCGGCCTTCTTGGCAGCAGCCTTCTTCGGCGCGGCCTTGCCTTCGCCCACGGCCGTGATGCGCAGCAGGGTCATCTGCTGGCGGTGGCCGTTCTTGCGACGGTAGTTGTGACGACGACGCTTCTTGAAAACCGTCACCTTCTCGCTCTTGGCCTGGGCGATCACTTCCGCCGAAACCGTGACCTTCGAAGCATCGGCCAGGTCGGCGCCTTCGCCGGCCAGCAGAACATCGTCCAGCACAATCGTCTCGCCAGCGTCACCCGCCAGCTTCTCGACTGCGATCTTGTCTCCTTCGGCGACGCGGTACTGCTTGCCGCCCGTGCGCACTACTGCGAACATGGTGCTTAAATCCGTTTCATCTGGTGTCGTCTGCCGCACCCCGACCTGAGAGAACCCCGGGCCGTTTCACGGCAATGACAAAAAAGGCGCCCACAGGGCACCGGAAAGAGCGCTGCCGTTAGGCGAAGCGCCGATAGCTGTCAACCTTCGCGTGGCCGAATCTGCGACCGAAATGCGTGCTGGAAAGCTTTCCGTGCCGAATGTAGGGAAAGCAGCCTATGGTGCAAGTCTACCGCCTCTTCCCTGTCGCTGCTTTTGCGCTGCTCGCCGCATGTGCCTCGCCGGAGGGGGATTACCCCTCGCTCGCCATCCGCGATGTCGAACGGGTGAGCGGTTCGCTGGAAGTGGAGCCTGCACCGCCGCCGCCGGCCCCGCCCGCCGCAACGCTGGCTTCACTGGACGAGCTTGCGGCCAGCGCCCTTGCCGCGCACCAGCGTTTCCTCGCCGCCGAACCCGATGCCCGCGCCGTCACCGCCTCTGCCGCAGGTGCGGCCCGTGGAACCGAGGCCTGGGCCCGAGCGCAGGTTGCCATCGCGAACCTCGAGGCGCAGCGCAGCCAGACGATGATCGCGCTCGCCGATCTGGACCGTATCTACGTCGACGCCGCGACCTCTGCCCTCGCCACCGAATCGATTTCCGACGTGCGCAGCCAGATCGATGCACTCGTCGAGCAGCAGGATGCAACAATCCGCTCCTTGCTCGGCCGGCTGGCAGGATAGGCTGGCGCGCGCGATGTCCCTCGCCTGCGAAACCTGCCCGGTACGTGACAGCGCGGCCTGTTCGGTCCTGACCGAGGAAGAACGCAACGAGCTCGCCCGCGCCGGGCGCACCCGTCACCTCTCCCGAGGTGAAACCCTGTTCACTGCCGGAGACGAGGACACGGCCTGCGCCACGCTGGTTTCCGGCGCGCTGAAGATCACTGCTTACGACGAGGACGGCAACGAGCGCATCCTGGCGCTGATTCACCCGACCGGTTTCGTGGGCGAAATGTTCGCCCCTTTCCCTGCGCACGACGTCGTGGCGCTGACCGATTCGCAACTGTGCGTGTTTGCGAGGGCAGACATGACACGCGCGCTGGAGCAGCACCCTGCCCTCACCCGTGCCCTCCTGCGCCGATCACAGGAAGACCTGCACCTTGCGCGCAAGCTGCTGGCACTGGGATCGGGGTTCGGCGCGAACGAGCAGGTGAGCAAGCTGCTGCTGGCACTGGCGCAGGCGGCCAGCGATTCGCCCTGTCATCCGCGCCAGCAATTCGAATTGCCGCTGACCCGCGGAGAAATGGCGAACATGCTGGGCGTGACCATCGAAACCGTCAGCCGCGTGCTGACTGCGCTGGAGCGCGCGAGGATCATCGAGCGCAAAGGGGCGCGCGGGATCGATATCCTCGACCCCGCACGCCTCGAAAACTTTTCCTGATTTTCAGACCAGCGCGGCGATCGTGACGCAGACAAGGCCCCAGGCGAAAATCAGGCTCGGCAGGATCAGCACCTGCACCGTGGCATCGCGTGCGCTGGTGCGGCCATAGGCGGTCATGATCCCGTCCTGCCGGAAACGGCTCCAGGTCTTGGGCTTGCTTTTCGTCGTGGGCGCGAGGCGGGTCCAGATTGCCGGAACGCCGAAGCCGGCCACCACGAACAGGGCGAAGATGACGAAGGGGATCACCATCTCGGGATTGCCGAAGCCCAGTGCGAGCGTGCCGATGAAACCGAGGAACAGCGCCACGGTGGTGGCATAGAGCCCAGTGGGAAGCTCGAAAGTGCGATCAGTCGGCGCGGTAACGCGCGGCGCTTCGATGCGGATGTCCGCCTGCTGGGCAATTTTTTCGCGGGTAAGTTGTTCGACCATGATGCGTTTCCTTCCTGTCTCGAGGAAGGCAATGCATCCGTTTGCGCCATTAGGCTTTGACCGCGATCAAACGTCCCAGCGTTTTGCGTCGTCGTGGTCCTGTTCGCGTGGTTCTATCCAGTGCCAGCCGTCAGCGCGTTTCTCGCGCTTCCAGAACCAACTGCGCGACTTGAGGTGGTCCATTGCGAAGTCCACCGCCTCGAACGCATCGCGGCGGTGCCGCGCGGCCGCTGCCACCAGCACGATCGGCGCGCCGGGGCGCATGTGGCCGGTGCGGTGGTGGATCAGCAGTCCGTCAAGCTGCCAGCGCCCTTCTACCTCGTCGGCCAGCTTTTCCATGCCCGGAAGGGTCAGGCGTTCGTAGCTAATGAGTTCGAGGACCTTCACGTCCCCGTCGGGCCGCACCTTGCCGACGAAGCTGGCAATGCCGCCTGCGTCCGGATGCGCCTTGGCGAAAAGGCCCAGCGCCTTGCCGGGCGAGAAACCCCTGGTGAGAAGCTGGACGTCGCGTGCCATGTCAGCCGCCCGACACAGGAGGCAGCAGTGCCACTTCGTCCCCGTCGCTGACGGAAAGGGCGGTCTTGTCGGCCAGCACTTCCCCGTTCACCGCGATCTTCGTGCGATCGTCGGAGACCGCAGCGGCGATCTCCGCGCCGAGCGAATCGGCGAGGCCCGCCCAGGTCAGGGGAGCCGCAACTTCATGCTCGCCCTCGCCTGCGAGGTCGGCAAGCTTGCCTATGAATACGACGGTAACGGCCATCAGCCGCCCGTCATCGACATGTGTCGCGGCTGAGCCGGCTCGGCACCCTTCTCGATCCGGAAATGGTGCTTTTCCGGCTTGATCCGCATCGCCTCGTCCAGCGCGGCGGCAAGGTTGGCATCGGGCGCGTCGGAGCGCAGCGCGGCGCGCAGGTCCACCTTCTCGGCTCCGCCAAGACAAGCATAGAGCTGCCCCGTCGCCGTCACGCGGATACGGTTGCAGGTGGCGCAGAAATTGTTGGTGAGCGGGGTGATGAAACCCAGCCGTCCGCCAGTTTCCTCCACCCGCACATAGCGCGCCGGGCCGCCGGTGTTGTCGGCAATATCGGTCAGCGTGAAGCGCTCTTCCAGCACGTCGCGCACGGCGGGCAGAGGGAGGGAATGGTCGACTCGCTCACCATCCACCTCGCCCAGCGGCATGACCTCGATCAGGGTCATGTCGTGGCCGTGGGTGCCGGCCCATTCGACGAGGAACGGAATTTCGCTCTCGTTGATCCCTTTCAGCGCAACCGTGTTGATCTTCACGTTGAGGCCAACGCGCTTTGCCTCGGCGATGCCGCGCAGCACCTGGACCAGTCGGTCGCGGCGGGAGAGCGTTTCGAACAGCTCGCCGTCCATCGTATCGAGCGAGACGTTGACGCGGCGCACGCCTGCCTCGAACAGGTCGCCTGCAAATTCTTCCAGCCGGGTGCCGTTGGTGGTGAGTGTCAATTCATTCAGCCCATCCCCAAGCTTGCGGCCCAGCGCCTGCACGAGTTCGATCACGTCGCGGCGCACCAGCGGCTCGCCACCTGTCAGGCGGATCTTGGTAATCCCGCGCTCGATGAAGGCGAGGCCGAGCTTGTGCAGTTCCTCCAGGCTCAAAACTTCCTTCTTGGGCAGGAAGGTCATGCGTTCAGGCATGCAGTAGGAACAACGCAGGTCGCAGCGGTCCGTCACCGACAGGCGAAGGTAGGAAATCCGGCGCTGGAACGCGTCGACAAGGGGCTCTGTGCAACTCATGTGCCTGCCTATCTAGTCACTCGCACCCGAATTGTCATGGATAGCGAACAGTTGCCCGGTCACGCCCGGCGCATCCTGGAGGTATTCGCACACGGCCTTCACATCCGCGCTGGAGCCGCCGACAGCGCCGTTCACCCGGCACGGCGCGGCCTCCCGGGCCAGTTCCTCGACTGCCGCCGTGCGCCAGTGCAGGTGAGTGTGATCGGCCGGGTCGAACAGCAGCACCAGATCGCTGCCAGACGCGCGGCGCGCCTCCGGCAGGATGCGGGCGTGGAACGCAGCGGCGGCATCCAGCGGCGAATCGGGCAATTCGCGTGCCTCGATGCGCACCAGCGCCATCACCTGCGCTCCCGCACCAAGGTGATGCCGATTTCCTCGTCCGCCTCGCTCAGCGCCAGCTTGACGATCTTGACGCTGATTTCCTCGACGCGGGTGTCCTGCAGGAACAGCGTCTCGCACACGTGGTCCGCCACGGCCTCGATCAGCTTGTAGTGCCGATCTCCCAGCGCCTCGGAACAGGCGAATTTCAGGTCCATGTAGTTCTTGCTGGCATCCAGCGGCGTTTCCGCATCGTAATGCGGCTCCACCTTCAGCTTCACGCGGACGGTGAAACGCAGCGGTTGTGGCTGGCCGGTTTCCTCGGAATAGATTCCGGTGTGCACCATATGGGTGTAATCGGCGAGTTCGAGATGAAGGCTGTCTGCCATGATGGCCCGCGTGATTACAGGCTGCGGCGCGATTTACAAGAAAACAGACACAGTCAATTTCGTGCCCGGGTCCGGCTCATGGTCCTTTGGCCGCAGTTGACGCTGGCACCTGTTTGCGGGCAAGCCATGTGTCAGGACACAACAAGGGGACGTGGATCATGGCGGAAACGGGTGTAGCACCGGCAACGGGCGCAAGGAAGGAAACCAAGGCTGTTCGCTGGCTCGGCAATTTCGTTCTCGGCGGCGCGCTGATTGCAATCGTCATCGTGCTGGTGGCCGCCACTCTTGCGCGTTACGATATCATCGGGAAGCTGGCGGGCTTCGGTCCCTTCTACATGGCTCTCAATCCGGCGCGGGCCCTGACCATCATCGGAATTCTCGGGCTTATCTTCGCTTTCTGGCGCAGCACCGGGGAGGTCGCGAAGCTGTTCGTGGGCACCATCCTGGCTGGTGCCCTGACGGCGGTGATCTACATTCTGCTGGTCATTCCTGCCGGCAAGGTTCCGCCGATCCACGACGTCACCACCGACCTGAACGACATTCCGCAGTTCACGACGCTGGATGTCGATAATCCCGTCAGCACCGGCCCCTTCAGCGTCGAGGAGTGGCGCGCCTTCCATGAAGGCGCCTATGCCGACATCCAGCCAATCGTGATCGACAAGTCACCCACCGAGGTTCTCGCCGATGCACAGGCGCTGATGGAGGATCGCGGCTGGGAGATCGCTGCCTACGATGCAGAAACCGGCACGTTGGAGGCAACCGCAACGGCAGGCTACGTGCGCTTCTATGACGATGTGATCCTCGAAGTGACGCCGGTGGCCGATGGCTCCACCCGCGTGGACATGCGCAGCGTCAGCCGGGTGGGCGTGAGCGACGTCGGCTACAACGCCGCGCGGATCAGGGAATTCCTGGCGGACCTGCGCGCCGTCGGCTGATCGATCAGTCGTTGCTCCAGCGTGCGAAAATCGCGGTGGGCAGCAACCGGCCTTCATCGCCATCTTCGCGCACGGCCAGGTCGCCGTGTTCGACCTTGCCCGGCAGATCAGCGAAAGCCTCTGCCAGCAAGCCGCCGATGGCGAGCGAACTCATCCGCACGGCATAGACGGTGAGGAACAGGAACTTGCTGTCGGCATCGAGCAACTGACGGCAATCGGCGATCAGGCCCGGCAAGCCCTCCTCGATTCGCCAGGTCTCGCCCTTTGGTCCGCGCCCGAACTTGGGCGGGTCGAGGATGATGCCGTCGTAGCGCCGCTCGCGCCGCACTTCGCGCGCGGTGAACTTCACCGCATCGTCGATCAGCCAGCGGATCGGGCGATCCTCCATGCCGGACAGCGCGGCATTTTCGCGCGCCTGGCCTACGGATTTCTTGCTGGCATCGACATGTGCCACCGGCCCGCACTTGCTCAATGCCAGCGAGCCGACACCGGTGTATCCGAACAGGTTCAAGGTCTGCGCATCCTCGCGCCCGGCCAGCTGCGCGCGCATCCAGTGCCAGACAGGCGCCATGTCAGGAAAGAAGCCGAGATGGCGGAACGGCGTGCACTGGGCGGTGAACGTCACCTCTTCCCAGTGCAGCGGCCAGCCATCGCGCGGCACCTCGCGTTCGAACTGCCAGCGCCCGCCGCCGTCCTCGTCGCTGCCGGGCACGAACTCGCCGTCGGCCTGCCAGTCATCCATTCGCGGAGACCACATGGCCTGCGGTTCGGGACGGATGAAACGGCGATCGCCATAGCGTTCCAGCTTGCGGCCGTGGCCCGAATCGACAAGCCCGTAGTCCGGCCAGCCCTCGCCGACCATGATCACGGGATCACGGACAAGGTCGGCCATCAGCTGCTCGGCGTGGCGTGCTTGGATACGTAATCGGCCACCGCTTCATATTCTCCGGGTAGTTCCTCGAACGCCTCGGTCCGCTCGAACAGGTCGCCCACGCGGGTCGGCAGCGAGGGCCGCATGCCGGTGGCACGCTCCACCGCGTCGGGGAACTTCGCCGGGTGCGCCGTGGCCAGCGTCACAACCGGGGTCGATGCCGCGATCCCTGCCTCGCGCGCAGCCTGGAAGCCGATCGCTGTGTGCGGATCGAGCACGTAGCCGCACTGCTCGCTCGCCCAGGTCATGGCACTGGCCATGCCGGCCTGGTCCACGCGGGCGCTGGCGAACAGGCGTGCTGCCCCTTCGCGCTGGGCGTTGGTGAGTTGCATGGCCTTGCTCGCTTCGAAGCCGCGCATCTGTTCGGCCATCGCCGCGCCGTCGCGCCCACCCAGATCGAACAGCAACCGCTCGAAGTTGGAGCTGACCTGGATATCCATGCTGGGCGCCGCCGTGGGCGTGACGGTGCCCGCCGAGTAATCGCCCGTTGCCAGCGCGCGGTGGAGAATATCGTTCACGTTGGTGGCGACGATCAACTTCTCGATCGGCAGGCCCATCTGCGCGGCGACATAGCCCGCGAACACATCGCCAAAGTTGCCGGTCGGCACGCTGAAGGCGACCTTGCGGCGCGGCGCGCCCATCTGCAGCGCTGCGGCGAAGTAATAGACAACCTGCGCCATCAACCGCGCCCAGTTGATCGAGTTGACCGCGCTGATGCGATATTTCCCCCCGCGCGAGGCAGCCATTGCATCGTCGTTGAACATGCGCTTCACCATGGCCTGCGCATCGTCAAAGCTGCCTTCGATGGCGAGATTGTGAACATTGGGCGCGCGCACCGTCGTCATCTGGCGGCGCTGCACGTCGCTGACGCGGCCTTTGGGGTGCAGCATGAAGATATCGACCCGCTCGCGCCCCGCCACGGCATCGATAGCCGCGCTGCCGGTGTCGCCGCTGGTGGCACCCACGATTGTGAGATGATCGTCGCTCTGCTTCAGGAAATGTTCGAACAGGCGGCCAAGCAGTTGCAGCGCTACGTCCTTGAAGGCGAGCGTCGGGCCGTGGAACAGCTCGAGGATCCACTGCTGCTGATCAAGTTGCACCAGCGGCGTGACGGCCGCGTGGGAGAATCGGCCATAAGCGCGCGTGCACAGGTCGCGCAGTTCCTCGACCGTAAGCGAGCCTTCGACGAACGGCGTCATCACCCGCACCGCCAGCTCGACATAGGACAGGCCCGACATTGCCGCGATCTCGTGTTCGGAGAATTGCGGCCAAGCCTCGGGCACGTAGAGACCGCCGTCGCTGGCGAGGCCTGCCAGCGTCACGCCTTCGAAATCGAGCGCGGGTGCGCTGCCACGGGTGGAAATGTATTTCATGGTGAGGCGCGCGTTAAAGCCATGGTGCGCGCTGGGCAAGCAAGCAGTGATTGCCGCACTGTCACTTGCGCTTGGCGCCATCGTCTCGCCACCGGCGTCGCAGCGCGAGGAAATAGATCACTAGCGCGGTGAGCGCGAAGAAGAACCACTGGCCCGCGTAGGCGAGGTGGTTGTTGGGCAGGTCGCCGGGATCGGGCTTGGCGAGCGGTTCGAGGCCGGCCTGCGGTTCGCTTGCGACGACCTCGTAATCATCACCGGCGGTAGAAAGGATGCCGGAGACTGTGCCGCCCTGCCACTCGGGCTGCTGCGGAGAGCGTGACCAGCCGATGGTGGCGTAGAGCACGCTGCCCGGAGCGCCATCCATGAGCGCCTCGTCGCAGGCGAACATGTGGACGTAGCCAGATTGATCGTCCGCATTGCGACCCGCCACGCCCTTCCAGTCACGGGGGTTGTCACAAGCGATCTCCACCGTACGGAATAGGTTCGCATCGAGGTGCCCGATGTCCTCCGATGCACCCGGTGAAAAAGGTTCGAAGCCGCGCAGGACCGGCAAGTCTTCATTGGCCGCGTATTGCGCGATCAGGGCTTCCTTCTCGTCCATCCGGCCAAGTTGCCAGATGCCAAGCGCCACCATCACGACGGCGGCGGCGATCACGATGATCGTCGGGATCAGCGGAACGCGCCCCCTGGTCACGAAAGGTCGCTCCCGTCATGGCGGTGTTCTTCGGCCCGGCGCTGGTATTCGGCGACAAGCAGCCATGCCTTGGTGAGGCGCAGGCCAGCGATCACACCGATCACGGTCAGCGGCACCCACAGGATCACGTGGACCCACCACGGCGGCTCGACGCTGAGCTGCAGCCACAGCGCCAGCACGACAATGATCGTGCCGATGCCCAGAGTCAGGAATGCTGCCGGGCCGTCGCCCACGTTGAACTTGCTGTAAGCCAGGCCGCATTCGTCGCAGGTGTCGGCGAACTTGATCCAGCCGTCGAACATCGTCCTCGCCCCGCAGCGCGGGCAGGAACCGAAAAGGGCGGCCTCGCGCGTTGCGGGCCGCCCCTTCGTTGTTTGCAAATCGTCGGTCACGAAAGCTTAGTGGACTTCGGCGCCCCAGCCGCCCCAGACGTAGACGGTGACGAACAGGAACAGCCAGACGACGTCGACGAAGTGCCAGTACCAGGCAGCGGCTTCAAAGCCGAAGTGCTGGCGCGGCGTGAAGTGCCCGAGGTAAGCACGGCGCAGGCAGACAATCAGGAAAATCGTCCCGATCAGAACGTGGAAGCCGTGGAAGCCCGTCGCCATGTAGAAGGCGCTGGAATAGTTGTTGCCACCAAAGCCGAACGGGGCAGCGGCATATTCGTACGCCTGGATCGCGCTGAACAGCACGCCGAGGCCGACGGTGAGCCAAAGACCCTTCTTCAGGCCATCACGGTCGCCGTTGATCAGGCAGTGGTGCGCCCAGGTGACCGTCGTGCCCGAACACAGCAGGATCAGCGTGTTGAGCAGCGGCAGGTCGAATGCGTCGAGCACCTCGATGCCATCGGGCGGGAAGTTCGCCAGCATTGCGGCGCCTTCCTGGCCGACCACGCTCTGCCACAGGCCTTCGTCCACCATTTCGATGGGCGCCGGGAACAGGGCAAAGTCGAACCACGACCAGAACCAGCCGACGAAGAACATCACTTCGGACGCAATGAACAGGATCATGCCGTAACGCATGTGCAGCTGCACCACGGGCGTGTGATCGCCGCGCTGCGCTTCGTTCACGATCTTGGAGAACCAGCCGAAGAAGGTGGCGATCAGGCCGGCGATGCCGAGGCCCAGAACGATGCGCCACAGGCCTTCGGGAAATGCGCCTTCGTCAGCGTGCATGAACATCACCATGCCGGTGGTGAAAGTAAGCGCCGACATCGAGCCGACGAACGGCCAGATGTCAGGGTCTAGAATGTGATAATCGTGGTTCTTGGCACCGGCCATGATGTTGATCCTGATCCTTGGGTTTGATGCGCCTGTAATGCGTGGTTGCGTTCGGGTCCAGAGCCTAGCTGGGGTTCTCTTCGCCCGAATTCGGGCTCTGGTCCGCGCGGTGGAAAGTGTAGGACAAGGTGATCTGCTCCACCCCTTCCATGTTGTCGTCGTCCAGCGCGGCCGGATCGACGTAATAAAGCACCGGCATGCGAATTTCCTCGCCCGGCTGAAGCGTCTGCTCGGTGAAGCAGAAGCACTGGATCTTGTTGAAATATCGTCCGGCCTGCTCCGGCTCCACATTGAACGTAGCGGTGCCGGTAATGGGCTCGCTGGAATTGTTCTTCGCGGTGTAGAATGCCATGTCGCGCTGGCCGATAGCGACCCGGTCGGTCACCTGCACCGGCTTGAATTCCCATGGCATGTTGCGCGAGGTGTTGGCATCGAAGCGGATCGAGTAGGTCACTCCGCCCGCGCTGGCGCCAAGCCGCTCCGCCAGGGCAGCGTCGCTTTCGCTGGCAACCTGCGTGGTGCCTCCGAAGCCGGTGACCCGGCAGAACAGATCGTAGAGCGGGACGGCAGCATAACCCATGCCCAGCATGGCAAGTGCCATACCGAAGCCGAAGAACATCGTCCGCTTGTTGCGATCTTCAAGGGTCATAGTGGCCATATCAGTCACTCATCTGCACAATTGTGATCAGGTAGAACAACACGACGAAGCCGGCCAGGATCAGGCCGACCACGAGATTGCGCTGCTTGCGGCGGCGCTCAAATTCCTTCTTCTCTTCCGGCGTCATGCGAAGATCACCCGGTCTGCCACCAGCGCGCCGAACAAGGCGAACAGGTAAATAATCGAGTAGGCGAACAGCCGCTTTTCAGCGCGCATCGTGTCGCCGTCCCCGCTGGTGCGCAGGCCCACCGGAACGGACAGGGCGAGGAAGGCCGCGGAAAGGGCGATGGCGGACAGGCCATAGGCGGCGCCGGTCCCGCCGATCATCCACGGCGTCACGCTGAGCGGCAGCAGCAGGGCGGAATAGGCAAGGATCTGGCGCCGGGTCGTCCGCTCTCCGCGAGCGACCGGCATCATCGGGATACCGGCTTCGGCGTAGTCGATCTTCACCCACAGCGCGAGGGCCCAGAAGTGAGGCGGAGTCCACATGAAGATGATGGCGAACAGCAGCAGCGGCATCGCCGTGATCTCGTTCGTCACCGCAATCCAGCCGATCAGCGGCGGGAAGGCTCCGGCAGCTCCGCCGATGACGATGTTTTGCGGCGTGCTGGGTTTCAGCCACATGGTGTAGATCACCACGTAGAAGAATATGCTGAACGCCAGGACCGCGGCGGACAGCCAGTTGACCGCCAGCCCCATGATGACGACCGAGGTTCCCGACAGGAGGATGCCGAAGTCGCGTGCGTCCTCGCGCCGCAGCTTGGCCAGCGGCAGCGGGCGGCGCGCGGTGCGCTTCATCTTGGCGTCGATATCGGCTTCCCACCACTGGTTCAGCGCCCCCGCCCCGCCAGCGGCGAGCGTGATGCACAGGATCGCGGTGAAGCCGATCACCGGATGGATGGTGCCGGGCGCTGCCAGCATTCCGCAAAGCGCGGTGAAGACGACAAGGCGCATCACCTTCGGCTTCGTCAGCGCGAAGAAGTCACGCCAGTCGGCGGGAAGCTGTGTCGCTAGAGGGGCTGCAGTTGTCGTCACGTTATCTGTCTCAAGCGAAGGGGGCGCCCCGTCTCCGGCGCGCCCCCTCCCGTTTTTCGTCAGGCGAGGAGCGCCGATCAGGCGGTCGCCGGTTTTTCACTGATGTGATCGTCGTGGCTGTGGTGGTCCTCGATCACGGGCAGCGTTTCGAACTGGTGGAACGGCGGCGGGCTGGAAAGGCTCCATTCCAGCGTCGTCGCGCCTTCGCCCCAGTAGTTGGCTTCCGGCTTCTTGCCGAAGAAGATCGCGTACGCGATGTTCACGAAGAAGATCACGATCGACACGGCCATGATCATGTAGCCGATGGTGGCGATCTCGTTCCAGTAGGCGAAGGCGGCGGTGTAATCCGGATAGCGACGCGCCATGCCCTGGAGACCCAGGAAGTGCATCGGGAAGAAGATCACGTTCACGCCGACGAAGAACACCCAGAAGTGGAGGTGCGCCAGGAACTCGGAGTGCCAGCGGCCGAACATCTTCGGGAACCAGTAGTACCAGCCCGCGAACATCGAGGTCACGGCACCCAGCGACAGCACGTAGTGGAAGTGCGCCACCACGTAGTAGGTGTCGTGCAGGTTGTCGTCCACGCCGCCGTTGGCCAGCACGACGCCGGTCACGCCGCCCACGGTGAAGAGGAAGATGAAGCCCATGGCCCAGACCATCGGCGACTTGAATTCCAGCGAGCCGCCCCACATCGTGGCGATCCAGCTGAAGATCTTGATGCCGGTCGGCACCGCGATGACCATGGTGGCGGCCGTGAAGTACATCTTCGTGTTCACGTCGAGGCCGACGGTATACATGTGGTGCGCCCACACGATGAAGCCGACTACACCGATGGCGACCATGGCGTAGGCCATGCCCAGGTAACCGAACACCGGCTTCTTGGAGAAGGTTGCCACGATCTGCGAGATCATGCCGAAGCCCGGCAGGATCATGATGTACACTTCGGGGTGGCCGAAAAACCAGAACAGGTGCTGGTAGAGAACCGGATCACCACCGCCCGACGGGTCGAAGAAGGTGGTGCCGAAGTTGCGGTCCGTCAGCAGCATGGTGATGGCGGCGGCCAGCACCGGCAGCGCCAGCAGCAGCAGGAATGCAGTGACCAGCACCGACCACACGAACAGCGGCATCTTGTGCAGGGTCATGCCAGGCGCGCGCATGTTGAAGATGGTGGTGATGAAGTTGGTCGCGCCAAGGATCGAGCCGGCACCGGCAAGGTGCAGCGAGAAGATCGCGAAGTCGACCGCCGGGCCGACGGAACCGGAGGTGGAGAGCGGCGCATAGACCGTCCAGCCAACGCCGGCACCCATGCCGATGCCGCCAGGCACGAACATCGAGAACAGCAGCGACAGGAAGCCTGCCACGGTCAGCCAGAACGAGATGTTGTTCATACGCGGGAAGGCCATGTCCGGCGCGCCGATCATCAGCGGCACGAACCAGTTGCCGAAACCGCCGATCATGGCCGGCATGACCATGAAGAACACCATGATCAGGCCGTGCGCGGTGATCAGCACGTTCCACATGTGGCCCTGCTGATCGAAGCTGGAGCCATCGCCGCCCAGCATGTCTACGAACATGCCCATGTACTGCAGGCCGGGAGCCGCCAGTTCGGCGCGCATCGCGCCGGAAATGGCACCGCCGATCACACCCGCGATAATCGCGAAGATGAGGTACAACGTGCCGATGTCCTTGTGGTTGGTCGACATGAACCAGCGAGCGAAGAAACCCGGCTTGTGATCGGCATGATCGTGGGCGTGGTCTTCGTGGTGGGCGTCGAAACCTTCAGCGGTGGTGGCCATTTCTATGGAACCTTGTCTGCTATAATCGTCAGTTAAATCAAATACGAGAGAGCTTACGCTGCCTGTGCGGCGGCTTCGGCTTCCTCGGCAGCTTCGGTGTCACCGGCTTCGGCGGCATCCTCTGCGGATTGGGCATCTTCAGCGGCAGGCGCGGCGTTCTGCGCCTCGATCTGCGCGCGGGTCATGCCGCCCGGCTGCGTCTGCACCCAGGCGTTGAATTCGTCCAGCGGCCGCGCCTCGATGGCGATCGGCATGTAACCGTGGCGGGCCCCGCACAGCTCCATGCACTGGCCGTAGTAGATGCCGGGCTCGTTGATGGTGAGCATCTTCTCGTTGATGCGGCCCGGAACGGCGTCCAGCTTGAACCACAGCGACGGGATGCCGAACGAATGGATCACGTCGGCACCGAAGGTCTGGATGCGCAGCGGCACGCCGACAGGCACGACCATGCGGTTGTCCACGGCCAGCTGGTGCGGCTCGCCAGACTCCAGCGCAGCTTCTTCGCTCAGCATGTTGGAGATGACTTCGAAACCGCCGTTGTCGACGTATTCGTAGCCCCAGTACCACTGGTAGCCATTGGTCTTGATCGTGATCGCGTCCTCGGGCGGCGACTGGTACTGGCGCGCCAGCAGCGTGATCGAAGGCACGGCGATGACCACCAGGATCAGCACGGGAATAACCGTCCAGATCACTTCGATCAGGGTGTTGTGGCTGGTCTTGGAAGGCACTGTGTTGGCGCGCTTGTTGTACTTGAGCACGACCCACAGCAGCAGCGCGAGAACGAACAGGCTGATCACGGTGATGATCGGCATCAGGATCGCGTCGTGCATCCACAGCGCGTACTCGCCGTTATCGGTGAACTGCGGCTGGAAAGTCATCGAACCGATCAGGTCTTCATCGGAACTGACCGGCTGGCCCTTGATCATTTCGGGGCCGTAGTATTCGAACGCCGGCGCTTCGGCAGCCGACTCCTCTACAGCGACAGCGTCCGGATCAACGGCGCCTTCCTGCGCCATGGCACCCTGCGGCAGGGCACCAAGCGAAAGGGCTGCCAACACGAAAAGTGCGAGGAAGTTTAGTTTCTTGCGGGCGAATGCGCCGAAATTCATGGTTTCAATGCTTTCCATTTTTCGTCCCGGGCACAAGTGCCCCCAGACCCCGACAGGGGCCGCCAACGCCGCGCCTATACGCGCGCTTGCCCCATGCCTCAAGCGCAACTAGGGACTTTTTTCCCAGACGCCTATCCGGACCTTGGTCCAAGGGTGCCCGATTACATGCGATTGCCGAAGCGAAAGGACTGGCCAGCACCATGACACAGGACGAGGTCCTCGATGAATTCCGCGCCAGCGGTGCCCTGCTGGAAGGGCATTTCAAGCTGTCCAGCGGGCGGCACAGCGGCCATTACCTGCAATGCGCGCGGGTACTGATGAACCCGCACCGCGCCGCGCGCCTGGCCGAGGCACTGGGCGAGAAGATCCCCGGCGAGATCCTCGATTCGCTCGATGCCGTGGTAAGCCCGGCGATGGGCGGCATCATCATCGGCCATGAAATGGGCCGCGCGCTGAATCTCGACGCCATGTTCCTCGAACGCCCCGACGGCGAGTTCCACCTGCGCCGCGGTTTCGCGCTGGAACCGGGTGCCAAGGTGCTGATGGTGGAGGACGTTGTCACCACCGGCCTCTCCAGCCGCGAGGCTATTGCCGCCGTGGCCCGCGAAGGCGGCGAAGTGCTGGCCGAAGTGGCGCTGGTCGACCGTTCGAACGGGTCGGTCGACCTCGGGGTGCCGTTCTTCCCGCTGATCGACATCGACTTCCCCACCTATGCGGAGGACGAAGTGCCCGCCGAACTTGCCGCCCTGCCCATCACCAAGCCGGGGAGCCGGAAGTGACTCTCGTCGCCCGGCTTCTTGCAGGAGCGCTCGGCTGCGCGATCCTCGGCGCTTGCGCGACGCCGGGGGACCGCTCCTTCGCAGAGCAGGATGCGGACCTACGCGGCTATGCCCGGCTGCTGGAAAGCGGTTTTACCGGCGATGCCGCCTTCGCGGTGCCCGGCAAGCCCGATACCATATATTACGGGGACAGCGCGCCCGAGGAAGCCGCGACCCGTACGATAGAGGGTTGGCCCTGGGCCTCCGTCACCAAGCAGGTGATCGCCGTGCTGGTCATGCGCGAAGTCGAGGACGGGCAGTTTTCCCTTGGCAGTGACGTCGGCACGTGGATTCGTCCGCTGCGTGGCCGTGGTCTCTCCGTGGAAGACCTTCTGCGCCATCGCAGCGACTTGCCCAACCCGGACGATTCGGCTCCCGGCGACGACGGTTCCCCCTCATTCTATACGAGCGAGGCCAATCCCCTCGCCTACTGCACGGGCCAGGGAGAAGGCCCGGCGGTAGGTGGCGGGGCATCCAACAATTGCGACTACATCGTGCTGGGCGCCGTGCTGGAAGCGGCGACCGGCACCAGCCTCGACCTGCTGCTGGCGCAGGGCATTGGCCTGGATGCCGGCTGGATCAACACCAGTTTCCTGGAGCCCGGCAGCGAGCGGGCTTTCGCCGCGCGCACGGATGCCGAGGCCAAGCGCATTGCGGGCTACGGAGCAGCGGGCGCGCTGGTCGGGCCGCTGGACGATATCCTCGCGTTCGACCAGGCGCTGATGAGCGGCCGGTTGCTGAGCGACAGCGCACTGGCGCGGCTGTGGCAGAGCGATCCTGCATCGGGTTCGATGGCGCTGGGCCAGTGGGTGTTCGAGGCTTCGCTCGAGGGATGCGACGCGCCCGTTCGCATCGTCGAGCGGCGCGGCGGCATCGGCAAGTTCCAGACTCGCAACATCATCCTTCCCGATCGCGGCATTGCCGTTGCGCTGGCGACCGACCAGGGGGATTTCGAGTTCGGCGAGGTCCGGACGGGCAGCGGCCCCATGCACGACGTGCTGTCCGAACTGGCCTGCCAAAGCGGCCGTTAAGTAGTCGGGCAACTGGAATTGCCCGTCCCGTTCGACTAGAGGCCCTGCCACCATGACCAAGCAACTCCGTCTCGGTGTAAACATCGACCACGTGGCCACCATCCGCAATGCGCGCGGCGGGGACCATCCCGATCCCGTGCGCGCGGCGGAAATCGTGGCGGCCTGCGGCGGCGATGGCATCACCGCGCACCTGCGCGAAGACCGCCGCCATATCCGCGACGAGGATCTCAAGCGCATCCAGGACGCGACCGATTTGCCGCTCAACCTGGAAATGGCCGCGACCGAAGAGATGCTCGCCATCGCGCTTGCGCACAAACCCCACGCCGCCTGCATCGTGCCCGAGAAGCGCGAGGAGCGCACGACCGAGGGCGGTCTCGATGCTGCCGGCTTGCACAACCAACTCGCGCCGATCGTCTCGCGCCTGCAGGATGCGGGCATCCGCGTATCGCTGTTCATCGAGGCATCGGAGCGCCAACTCGACGCTGCCCTGCGGTTGGGCGCGCCGGTAGTGGAATTCCACACCGGCGAATATGCCCACGCCGGGCTCGATGGCGACTCCGGCCGGGTCGAGAAGGAACTGAAGCGCATCGCCGACATTGCCGCGCTCGCCGCCAAGAACGGTATCGAGCCGCACGCGGGCCACGGCCTCACCTACGAGAACGTGCAGCCCATCGCCGCAATTCCGCAACTGGCGGAGCTCAACATCGGGCACTACCTGATCGGCGAGGCGATCTTCTGCGGACTGGAGCCTGCGGTGCTGAAAATGCGCGAACTGATGGATCACGCACGGTGAGGGAGACGCGGTGATCATCGGTCTCGGCTCCGACCTGTGCAACATCGAGCGCATCCAGAACTCGCTCGACCGCTGGGGCGAGCGTTTCAAGCAGCGCAGCTTCACCGACGTGGAGAACGCCAAGGCCGCGCGCCGTCCGCACACGCAGGCGGGCACCTATGCCAAGCGGTTCGCCGCCAAGGAGGCCTTCAGCAAGGCAGTGGGCACAGGCTTCAAGCGCGGCGTCTACATGAAGGATATCGGCGTGGTGAATGCGCCATCGGGTGCCCCCACCCTCGCCCTTACCGGCGGCGCGGCGGCGCGGCTGGAGGAGATGACGCCGCCGGGGCACACCGTTTCCATTCATGTCACCCTCACTGACGATCATCCATGGGCACAGGCCTTCGTGATCATCGAAGCGCATCCGAAAGCCTGATTGCCACACGCATGAGCGACAAGAAGCCGAAGAAGCCGATCAACTGGTTCGCCGAAGTGCGCGGCCTTGCGCTGATGCTGCTTGCCGTCCTCGCCTTCCATACCTTCGTGGCAAAGCCGTTCTACATCCCCAGCGCCAGCATGGTGCCCAACCTGCTGGTGGGGGACCGGCTGGTGGTGAGCAAGTATCCCTACGGCTGGAGCTGGGTCTCCACCAGTTTCCACCTCGCCCCGCGCGGTGACTGGCGGATTGCGCCTGCCACGCCGGAATACGGCGACATCGTGATCGCCGTGCCGCCATACCGAAACGAAGACTACATCAAGCGCGTCGTCGCCCTGCCGGGCGATACCATTGCGCTCGTTGATGGGCAGATCATCCTAAACGGCGAACCCGTGGCGCAGGACATGGAACCGCCCGTGCGGCTGCCGGTGGAGAACGACAACATCTGCGGCTACGGCACCGAATGCCTCTCGGTCTTCGCGCCCTATCTCGTCACGCTGGAGGACGGCACGCAGGTCTACGAGCCGCCGACCTACCGGGAAACACTTCCCAACGGGGCGAGTTACCTGATCATCGATCACATGGACCAGGCGCTCGACGACATGGCCGAAATCACCGTTCCCGATGGGCACGTATTCCTGATGGGCGACAACCGCGATCATTCGGCAGACAGCCGTGCCCCGGTGTTCGCCAGCGGCCTTGGTGGCCCCGTGCCGCTGGAAGACGTGGGCGGGCGCGCGGAATTCATCACCTTCTCGCTCGACGGTCAGGCCACTTGGAACCCGATAACATGGTTCCAGGCCTTGCGCGGCGGCCGCGCGTGGACCAGTCTGCGCCCTGAAATCAGGGGAGAATAGGCGCCGTGGGCAAACCGGCTGGACCGAATGACGACGGCGCGATGGGTGCAAGCCCGACGCGCATATCCTCGCCGGAACTGCGGTTCGAGGCATGGCGCGCGCTGACCTGGACCACGGTGGTCGGGCTGGTGGTGCTAGCCGTCTACATCTCGCAAAGCCTGCTGGTGATTTTCGGCGCAATGGTATTCGCCTCGCTGGTGGACGGCGGGGCGCGGCTGCTGGGCCGGTGGCTGCCCATCGGCCGGCCCTGGCGGATCGCGCTGGTGCTGCTGGCCGCAGTCGGTTTCCTGGTCTGGCTGTCGATGTTCGCCGGGGCGCAGATATCCGAACAGGCCGCCGAATTTCCCACCATCGTGGAGGAACAGACCCGCACGATCTTCAGCTGGATGCGCGAACAGGGGTTCCAGATCAGCATGGATACCGTGCAGGCCATGGCCAGCCAGGCGGCCAGCGGTTTCGGCACCGTCACCCGCGCCCTCACCGGCCTGCTGGGCGGGCTGACCACGCTACTGCTGATCGTCATCATCGGCATCTACGTCGCTGCCGAACCCCGCCTTTACGAGCGGGGCGTCGCCTGGATGTTGCCCAAGGGGCGGCGCGACCAGTTCTATCACACCGCCAGCCAGATGGGTTACACCATGCGCCGCCTGCTGTTCGGCAGGCTTGTGGGCATGGTGTTCGAGGGCTGCTTCACCTACGTCGCCCTGCTCGGATACGGGCTGGTGACGGGGGACGAGATTCCCATGGCGGCGCTGCTGGCCATCCTTACCGGCCTGCTGGCTTTCATTCCCAACATCGGCGCACTCATATCGGGGGGACTGATGGTGCTGGTGGGCTTCTCGGGCGGCGCGCAGATGGGCATCTACACCATCGTCGTGTACCTGGCCGTGCAGAACATCGACGGCTACTTCGTCATTCCCATGATCGCCCGCAAGACGGTGGACCTGGCGCCTGCCCTGGTGCTGGCCATGCAGCTGATCATGGGCATCCTGTTCGGCATTCTCGGCCTGCTGTTCGCCGATCCCCTGCTCGCCATGATCAAGGTCGCGCTGGAAGAACGCGCCCGCGCCAAGGACGCGGAGGACATCACCCTGCTGGATGAAGACGCGCGGCAGACCGCCGATAACACCACCACCCTGGAGAACGACCCTGCGTAAGTTCCTCTATATCGTCGCCTTCCTGATCGTGCTGGCGATTGCCGTGCTGTTCGTGCTGCGAATCTACGCCGAAGAACTCACCGAGATGGCGCTCGTGCCCGATGTCGAATTCGTCGAGCAAGACCCGCTGGAGGCGAACGCCTACCAGGACCCGGCCATGTGGTTCAGCCGCCCCGGCAAGGGCGTGAACGATCCCGCGCGCTGGCAGCCTGCTTTCAGTGAAGAACTTTCCACCCAGCCTCCTCCGACTGGACCCGCGGACAGCGGGGACACGCCGGACTTTGCCGTGTTCTTCGTCCACCCCACCAGCTTCCTCGAAAACGATGCGTGGAACGCGCCGCTCGATCACGAGGAATCGCAGACCCGCGCCCGCCTGATGGTGCGCGGCATGGCCAGCGCTTTCAACCGCGCGAGCGAGATCTGGGCACCGCGCTACCGGCAGGCGACCTACGGCACTTTCCTCACCGATTCCCCCGAGGCCGGGCGGGCGCTGGATGCCGCCTATGCCGATATCGAGCAGGCGTTCGATTTCTTCGTCGATTCGGTGCCCGAAGGCACGCCTATCGTTCTCGCCGGGCACAGCCAGGGCGGCTACCACGTCGTCCGCCTGCTGACCGAGAAGCTGAAAGGCACCCCGCTGATGGAGCGGGTGGCCGTCGCCTACCCGATCGGCATGCCGATCTCGCTGGAGACGGACCTGCCCGCCCTTGGCCTGCCTGCCTGCGCCAGCGGGCAGCAGGACGGCTGCGTCGCAAGCTGGGCCAGCTTTGCCGAGCCTGCCGATCCAGGCCAGTACCTCCGGCTTTACAACGAAACGCCGGGGATCGACGGAGAGAGCCGAACGGACACGCCGATCCTGTGCGTGAACCCGCTGACCGGCACTCTCAACGGCAGTGCCGATGCGGAGCGCAATCTCGGCACGCTGGTGCCCGAAGGCGACCTTTCGAACGGCGAACTGGTGGCAGGCGCAGTGCCCGCGCGGTGCGATCCGGAAAGCGGCATCCTGCTGATCGGTGATCCGCCCGAGCTTGGCCAGTACGTGCTGCCGGGCAACAACTACCACGTCTACGACATCCCGCTGTTCTGGCGGAACCTCCAGGCAGACGTCGTCAACCGGGTGCGCGCATGGCAGCCAGCCCAGCCCTCGTAACCGAAGACGCCGCCGAGTTCCGCAGCGCGCTGCCGCTGGGCGGTGTGCTGCTGGGGCTGGACCTTGGCACCAAGACCATCGGCACCGCGATCTGCGACGCCGGGTGGGCCTTCGCCACGGCGAGCAAGACCTTGCCCAAGGGCAAGTTCACCCGCGACCGCGCCGCCTTGCAGGAGCTGTGCGAGACGCGCTCTGCGGCGGGCATCGTCATCGGCCTGCCGCTGAACATGGATGGCAGCGCCGGACCGCGCGCGCAGGCCAGCCGCGCCTTCGCCCGCAACCTCGCCAGCGCGCAGAACGGCCTCGGCCTGCCCGTACTGCTGTGGGACGAGCGCTGGTCCACCACGGCGGCGGAGCGCGACATGATCGCGCAGGACACCAGCCGCCGCAAACGTGCCGAACGGATCGACAGCCACGCTGCCGCCGTCATCCTGCAAGGCGCGATAGACCGGCTGGCGGGCGGAATTCTCTAGCGGACGGTCGCGAGTCCGACTTTTCGGAACATCCACGCCCCGCGCCCGGTTGGTTTCATGCAAACCTGTCCGAAACGCGGAGGAAACCGTGAGAATTCTGCTCCTTGGCACCGTTGCGCTCGCCCCAGTCCTTCCCGTTTCCGCTCTCGCCCAGGAAGCCGATCCGACACCCGAAACAGAGCCACCCGCTCCGGTTGTCCTGCCGGAAGACGAAGCCCCGCAAGAGAGGGATCGCGTTTCGGTCAGTATCGGTTCGGGCATCGTCACCGAATACATCTCGCGCGGCGTGATGTTTGCAGAGGAAGTGAGCTTTCAGCCGAGTGTTACCGTGTCGCTCGACGTGGCGGATGATGACGGGGGGCTGGTCACCGATGCCAGTGTGTTTGCCGGCAGCTGGGCGAGCATCAAGCTTGGATCGGTGCCGCCCCGCCCTGCCGGACGGCTCACCCGCTTTTACGAAACCGACCTTTACGCCGGCGCTTCCATTCAACTCGCCGATAGGTGGAACGTTTCGGCCACTTACTACCGCTATGAATCGCTTGGCGATTCCTTCGAAGGATACAACGATCTCGAAATGATCGTCGGGTATGACGATTCCGGGCTATGGGATAGCCTGCCGCTGGACAATTTCAGCCTGTCTCCCTCATTAAGACTGGTCCAGGAGGCGGGAAGACCTGGGCGAAAGGACGCCCTCTATGTCCAGCCATCGCTGACACCGTCCTTCGATGCGAACATAGGCGGCGCGCCGATCAACGTGGCCGTGCCGGTGATGATCGGCCTGTCGGACGAATATTATGACGGGGTCGACGGCGGCAAGGAAACCTTCGGCTTCTTTCGCACTGGCCTGCTTTTCTCCGGGCAACCCGCGCCAGACAGCCTGCCCGGACTGACGCTGAGCGGTGGTGTCGATCTCTGGATCCCCAACAGCGACGTTGCCAGCGGCATCGACCAGTACGATGTAGTCGGCCGGATCGGCATTAGCTGGAGCCTGTGAGAGAGGGCCTTCAGCACGCCTCCTCCAAGGCCCTTCTCCTGCGCATCGCCTCGCGAGCGACCAACCTGGTGCCACTGCTCTCCGCGCGCCGCCACAGTTCGTCACGTTCACGCAGGTCGAGAACACCGGCCTGCGCATCCAGCGCAACAAGCCGCATGCGGTCACTGGGGTGGGCGCGTGCGAAATGGTGCGCGAGGTCCAGCGCGTCCTCGCTGCCCAGCCCCACGGCCACGCGCAGGAATGTCTCGCTGCCGCCGGGGCTGATGACGCCCGCAATCTCGTCCTTCTCAACGTCGAATCGATACTGATCGAGCAGGCCCTGAGCGCCGCTGGCGTGCATGATGTTGATCGAGACCGAGAGGCTTTCGGGCGGTAGCTGGGAGTGCACGTCCAGGTGTGCGCGGTAGTGCATCAGCTTGCCGGGATCGAGCGTGGAGCGTTCGACGAAGCGCAGGTTCGCCATCTCGCCGATGAATCCTGCGACCTGCTCGTATTCGTATTCGTAGTAGTCGCTTGAATAGCCAGGCCCGAAATAGCCGACGGTGAGAAAATCGAAATTGTGGTCGTGCGGCAATTCGTAGCTGAAGGCCGACGGGCCGCTGGCGCGGAACATGTGCTCGTTCGCGCTCGGCCAGAAATTGGCGCGCATGTAGTATTCACGGCCCAGGGGCGACAGCATGACCACCTGCGGGCCATAGCTGCTGGCGTCTTCGGCCACGTCGACGCCCGCTTTCAGCTCTTCCAGCATCATGTCGCCCAGGAACGTGCGATTATTGGCGAGGCGGCGCAGCCATTTCGCGCCATGGAGCAGGCTCTCTTCCTCATAAGGCTTGAAGCCTTCGGTCTCCAGGGCATCGATGCAGTCGCCCAGATCGCAGGCGGCAGCGTCTTCGTAATGGATCACGCGGGGCATCGTTCAGCCTCCAGTTCGGCAAGCATGGGATAGGTTTCGAGCAACTGCGCCCGCAGCGCACCTGCTTCGCGCGCCAGGGGATCGTCCTTTCGCCGGGCCACGCTGACGAGGGCGCAGAACCCCTGCGCGGTGTCCAGCGCCAGCGCTTCGCGCAAGGCCTGCCAACGCATCGAAACATCCCCTTCCTCAAGCGCGACGCGCGCCATGGCGGGGACGGCATCGGTGCGGCCCATCCGGCCCAGCAGGGCGATGGTTGCCTCGCGCCGACTGGTGCCGATGCGCCCTGCGCTCTGGTGAAGCAATTTGCCGCTGGCGGCATCGTATTCACGACCCGGCTGCGGCTCTGCCGCAGTTCGCAGCAATCGCAGGACGACGAAGCGGCTCTGCACCGCATCGACAACGAGTGCTTCGGTGGAGAGATCGAGAGCGAGGCGGTGGCCGGACCGCAGGGAAAGCGCCTCTTCGGAGAACCGCGCCGGACCGGTATTCCGCCCTGTCTGGCGCACGATCCGTGCATCGGCCGCACCGCCCAGCACGGCGTCGAAGCGCACCGCGTCGCAGAACATGTATCCCGGATGCGCCATCGCCCCCGGCTCTTTTGCCTGCAACATCAGTTGCGCACGCCCCGAACTTGCGAGGAGGATGGAAGTCGAGGTTCCATCGAACCCCTGCCGGAATGGCGGGTGGCCGATGGGGTGCGCGGCCATGGCGCGGCAGTAATGGCGGCTCATCAGGTCCATCAGCCGCTCCGCTTCGCCGCTGGCGGTAAACATGGCCTCCAGCATTGCGCACGCTTCCAGCGGAACGCCTTCGCCGAACGCCCTCAGATCGGCCTGCAACTCGGCTGCGCCGGGCTCCCTCGCCCATGCCTCGCCCGCTGCCAGCATGGCGGCCTGGGCCTCGCGTTGCGGAGCGCGGTCGCTCCGCAACGCCGCGATGTCGGGATGAACCTGCATCGCCCGGGCCTCAGATCAGGCCGCTGCCGGGAGGGTTCGTGTCGTAGACGACCGTAGCGATCACGATGATCGTATCATCATGGCCGGGCGTGCGGATGGAGCCGAACAGGCCAGTGAGGGTGTCGAGATCGGGCAGGCTCGCCAGATCGATCTTGGGAAGCTTCATTGTAGTCTCCTGCAAACGAAACGGCACCGCGCCGTTCCTGCAGGTGGTGTTACGAAAGAAACTCAGGGGCTTAAGTTAAATGACTGTAATCCCTGATGGCCGGAGATCAGGGACGTTCAAGGAACACCACGAGTCCGGGCGGCATCGGTCCATCATGCGGCGACGTCAGTCGCTCGGCATCGGCGCGGGCGCGGTCAAGTACGGCGGCAGGGATGGCAGGGTCGGCAATGACTGCGTCGGCGCTGCCCAGCAACCGCGCCTGGCGGATGGTGAGGTCTTCGGGATCGTCGCTCGCCAGCCTGAAACGGTACACGGCATCGGCCTGCTGGTCGCCCGCACCCTCAAGCCAGCTTTCGACGCGCCCGGCTCCGCCCTCCGCCAGCGGATCGAGCGGGCCGCCAGCGCCAAGCGCCTCGTCCAGCGCGCGGCGGCGCTCGCCCATATCGGGAAAACGCGCCTTGATTACGGCGCGCATGGAGGAAAGCTTCTCCGCCAGATCGCCGAGGTCGGACGGCAGCAGCTTTTCCAGCCGCAGCCTCAGTTGTTTGGCCAGCCCCGCCGACGCGCCGCTGGTGCCCACGGCAATCAGCACCGGATCCCGCTCCAGCAAGCTGGGCGTAGTGAAATCGCACAGGTCCGGTCGGTCGACCACGTTCACCAGCAGCCCGGCGCAACGCAGGCGAATAGCGTCACCCTCGCACATCCTCTCGTCGTCGTGAGCGACGAAGGCCAGCCGTGCGCCCTCGTCGATGCCTTCCTGCATGTCGGCCACCACGCGGCCGCCGGCACGTTCGACCAGCCGCCGCTTGGGTTCGGCCATGGCCCCCTCCCCCAGCACGATCACCGGCTGTCCGGCAATGCGGTGGAAGAGGGGCAGCGAGCGCATCAGGCGAGCAGGAAGTCCGGCACGCGTTCCGCGTCCATGATGGCATCGGCGGGGATGCGGTCCGCCACCACGGCGAACTGCGCGCCGTCCACCAGCACTTCGGGCACGAACCCGCGCGAGTTGTAGCTACTGGCCATGGTCGCGCCATATGCTCCGGCAGTGCGGAACACGGCCAGTGCGCCCGACTGCAAGGCGTCGATCTCGCGGTCGGTGGCGAAAGTATCCCCCGTCTCGCAGATGGGGCCGACGATGTTGGCCATCATCTTGTCGCCGCCGGGAACGACGGCATCGAAATCGTGCCACGCGCCGTACATGGCCGGGCGGGCGAGATCGTTCATGGCGGCATCGACGATCACGAACGGCGGACCGTTACCGCCGCGCTTCACGCGCACCACGCGGGTCAGTAGCACGCCGGCGTTGCCCGCAATCACGCGGCCCGGCTCGAAGGTCAGGTGAACGTCCCACCCCTCGGTCGCGCGGGCCACCATCGCGCCGTACTCGGCAGGGCTCGGCGGGTTCTCGCTGGCCTTGTAGGGCACGCCCAGCCCGCCGCCGAGATCGACGTGGGTGATGGTGTGCCCATCGGCGCGCAGGTCCGCCACCAGCTTCCCGACCTTGGCAAAGGCCGTTTCCAGCGGCTCGAGGTCGAGCAACTGGCTGCCGATGTGCACAGCCACGCCGCGCAGGTTGAGGCCCGGCAGGTTCGCCAGCTCGCCAAACACCTCGCGCGCGCGGACCAGCGGGATGCCGAACTTGTTCTCGGCGCGGCCCGTGGAAATTTTCTCGTGCGTCTTCGCGTCGACATCGGGATTGATGCGCAAGGTCGCCTGCGCCTCCAGCCCTTGGCTCGCCGCGAGTTCGGCAAGCTCACGGCCTTCCTCGGAGGATTCGATGTTGAACTGGCCGATCTTCTTTTCCAGGCCCAGCTGCAGCTCGGCGCGCGTCTTGCCTACGCCCGAGAATACGATCTTGTCTGCCGGCATGCCCGCGGTCAGGGCGCGCACCAGCTCCCCGCCGGAAACGACATCGGCGCCGAAGCCTTCGCGGCTCAGCACCTTCAGCACGGCGACATTGGGGTTGGACTTCACGGCAAAGGCAACCAGCGGCTCCTTGCCGGATGCCTGTGTCACCGGCTCCAGTCCTTCGCGGAAAACGCGCGCGTGGCGCTCCAGCGTGGCGCGCGAATAGACATAGACGGGTGTGCCCACTTCTTCCGCAATGCGCGAAAGGGGCACGTCTTCGGCGTGGAGTTCGCCGTTCCTGAGTTGAAAATGGTCCACTTTACGTAATTCCTGTCAGCTCTCGGGCGGGAGGTCGAACGGATCGTCCTCGCGCTCCTCGCTCTCCCGCCGCAGTTCCACGCTGCGTTCGGGCGCAGCCTGCGGGTCGAGCTCAAGCAATTCCTCGGCATCGAGCGGTTCCTGCGCCCCGTATGGCGCGGGCGGCAGGGTCTCGCCTGCCGCAGGCTCGAGATCGGCAGTCTGGGCGCAGGCTGCCAGCGTGAGTGCGGGAAGGATCAGGACAGCGCGTCTCATGCATCCATCCCCAGCGCTTCGCGGGCCTGCGCCACGCGTTTTCGCACTTCGTCCGGAGCCGTGCCGCCGTGCGAATTGCGCGCGGCAACCGATGCCTCGACCGAAAGCGCCTTGTAGACGCGCTCGTCGATGCGGCTGTCGATATCCGTCAGTTCGTCCATGGACAGTTCGTCCAGCGCCTTGCCCTGGCTTTCGGCCAGCTTCACCGCCGCTCCGGTGATATGGTGCGCCTCGCGGAAGGGAATGTCCGCCTCGCGCACCAGCCAGTCGGCAAGATCGGTCGCGGTGGCATAGCCCAGTTCGGCGGCCTGGCGCATCCGGTCTGTCTTGAAGGTCGCATCCGCCACCATGCCGACCATCGCGGCGATGGACAGGCGCAGGAGGCCGGCGGCTTCGAACACTGGCGGCTTGTCGTCCTGCATGTCCTTCGAATAGGCGAGCGGCAGGCCCTTCATCGTCACCATCAGCGCCGTCTGGCAGCCGACGATGCGCCCGGCATGGCCGCGCACCAGTTCCGCCGCATCGGGGTTCTTCTTCTGCGGCATGATGGAAGAGCCGGTGGAGAGCGTATCGGGCATCCGCACGAAGCCGAAGGGCTGGCTGGCCCAGATCACGAATTCCTCCGCCAGGCGCGAGAGGTGCAGCGCGCACTGGCTGGCTGCCGTCAGGTAATCGAGCGCGAAGTCGCGATCGGACACCGAATCGAGGCTGTTGGCGGTCGGACCGGCAAAGCCCAACGCCTGCGCCGTCATCTCGCGGTCGATCGGAAAGCCCGTGCCGGCCAGCGCCGCGCTGCCCAGCGGACAAAGGTTCATCCGGTCACGCGCATCCTTGAACCGGCTGACATCGCGCGCGGCCATCTCGTAATAAGCCATCAGGTGATGGCCCAGCGTCACCGGCTGTGCGGTCTGCAGATGGGTGAAGCCCGGCATGATCGAAGCGGCGTGCTCGCCAGCGCGGGTGACGAGCGCGCGTTGCAGAGCCTCCAGCCCGGCGATCGCCTCGTCCATCGCTTCTCGCACCCATAGGCGAAAGTCGGTTGCCACCTGGTCGTTGCGGCTGCGCGCGGTGTGCAGGCGGCCCGCAGGTGCGCCGATCAGTTCGGCTAGGCGGGACTCGGTGGTCATGTGAATGTCCTCGAGGTCCCAGTCCTCTGGCACGCCGTCGGCTTCATACTCGGCAGCGACTTTCTCGAGACCGTCGATAATCGTTTCGGCATCTTCGTCCGTCACGATGTCGCAGGCCGCCAGCATGGCGACATGCGCCTTGCTTGCCGCTATATCCTGTCGCCACAAAGCCTTGTCGAACGGGATCGACGCGTTGATCTCGCGCATTATGGCAGAGGGGCCTTCGGCAAACCGCCCGCCCCACATTGCATTGGAGGATGTATCCTTGGCCAAGTCGCGCCTGTTCCTGATCTGCCTAGCCGCCGGTGCGGCCCTTACTCTCGGCGCGTGCGATAACGGGACGGAGGATGCGGCGCAAGAAAACGTGACCGCGCCCGGCCCAAGCGAAACTATCGAACTGACCGGCACGCTGGACCGCAGCTTTGCCGGAGAGACCATTCCCGAGGTGACTGTCGTCGACCCGGCGGGCGAGGAGCTGGTGCTGTCCGAGGTGGGAGAGCCGGTGCTGCTGAACCTGTGGGCGACATGGTGCGCGCCGTGCGTGGTGGAAATGCCGCTGCTCGACGACCTTGCCGCCGATCTCGAAGGCAGGGTGCGCGTGCTGACGGTGAGCGAGGACATGCGCGGGGCCGAAGTGGTGGAGCCGTTCTTCGAAGCGCGCGACCTGCCGAACCTGCCGCAGTGGCTGGACCCGGACAACGAACTGGCCTTCACCTTCGGCGGCGGCCCGGTGCTGCCGCTCACCGTGCTCTACGATGCCGAGGGCAACGAGCTGTGGCGCGTGATCGGTGCTTATGACTGGGGATCCGAGGAAGCGCGTGTCGAAGTGCTGGATGCGTTGGCGGATGGCGGATCCACCAGCGATTCATAATCAGGAGCCGCCAAGAAAGACAATTTTGTGTGAAGCCATCTTTCCCCTTTCCTCGCAGGCAAACCTTGCGCTAAGGGGCGCGCGCTGCGATCGACATGGACGCAAGCAAAGACTGGTGTTGGGGCGATTAGCTCAGTTGGTAGAGCATCTCGTTTACACCGACCTGCGCCTTGGTACAAGTAAAACCGCGCCTCTATCCGTAAAATTGTGGATTATGCCCGATATTCCGAAAGGGCTGGTTGGTTCTTGAGTACCACTACCAGTCCAAAGCCGCGCTTGCATCACGCATATATGACGGGCTGTACCGGGCGTAGGTCGTCTCCGTCACTCGAGTGGAAGTGTGTCCCAGATATTGCGCGATCTTCTGCATGGGAACATCTGCCTCGGCCATCCAGACCCCCGCCGTGTGCCTGAACACGTGGGCGCTGCACTGAACGCCCGAACGCTTTGATGCAGCTTGCAGGGCCTTCTTCACGCTTTTGACCGGCCCGCCAGCGTACTCGATGACATATTCAGTCATTGCCCCCTCGAGAGCTTCCCGCAACGCTTCGTCTGCTCGAGGCGCGATAGGCACCACGGCGCGGCGCTTGTTCGTTTCGTGCCTGCCTGAAGGGTTAAGGTCGATCACGCCCCGCTCGAGGTTCACCCGATCCCACGTAAGCTCGAGCAGCGCAGACATTCGCGCGCCTGTAGTCACCGCAAGGATGACGAACAATCGGACATGGGGTGTCTCTATATGCTCGAGCAGCAAAGCCAGTTCGTCGCGGGTTAAATACCTGTCTCGAGGCTTTGCGGGCGGCGGCATCCATATAGCGGGGGCTTCGCTGCCGTAGCGAAACCGGAGCGCAGCGCGCAACATCTCGAGTTCTTTGCGGATCGTGCTGTCAGACCGCCCCGCCCTGCGCCGCTTGTCGGTGTGCTGGCGGCAATCCTCTCGAGTGATGGCTTTGGCTAGGCGATGGCCGAATGAAGGCTCAAGCGCCTTCCAAGTAGAGCCTGACGGGTCTGCATCCACACCGTCTATTGCCTTGTCGGCAACGTAGGCTTTCCAGATATCCTCTAGCCTTTCGCTTGGCGGTTGCTGCTTTGCCCGCCAGAGTTCACGAGCGCGAGCTTCGGCAAGCCCTCGGTCATCCGTACCAAGCGCGATGCGTACCCGTCCCCGCTCTGCATCGTTGTAGGCGAGGCTGTATCGTTTTCGGTGTTTGACAATCCGGTACTCTGGCACTCGTACCGCTCCACCTCTGCAAAGGGTATGCGGATTAGCCTACCGAGGCGGAAGCTGGCAAGGCGCTTGTCGGCGCACATGGCGCGCACCGTGTCCGCAGAGCAACCCCAGCGATCAGCCAGCGTTTCGGGAGAGTACGGGCGCGCTGTCACCTTCCGCCCCCATCGCGCTCAAGAAGGATGGCGCGGACCTGCATCCCCAGCGGGGTGATTGCCGACTTGCCGTAGGGCGGCTTCGGGTTCCAAATGCCCAAGCGGTAAAGCACTGCCTCGCCTTCGTCCTGTTCGGCAGGATTGCTCCACGCGAACACGCCGCGCACTGCCGCCGCCTGCTTGTAGGTCAAGTTATCAGCTATCTGTTCAGCGTCCATTGTGGGTGTCTCCCTGCTGGCGAATGGCATCAGGCATTGCTTGCAGAAGGGCGATAGCGGCTTCGTGTGTAACT
>MDTG01082592.1_pt1 | contig 97929 bp, 92 predicted proteins | sample 811421 | NCBI WGS metagenome assembly MDTG01 (sample SAMN05326645, study PRJNA326480) | marine metagenome | isolation source: seawater | place: Pacific Ocean: South East | collected 2011 | reverse complement strand
GGTGGATCGCCGCAAGGCGGCGAGACGGAGGGGCGCCGCGCCAGCGGCGTCGTGCTTGAGACAGGCTCCACTGCCTCCCGGCGCTCCGCGCCGGCCCCTTCGACCCCTCCTTCGCCAAGGCTATGGAGGGCCCACTTCCCCACGAGGTGGGGAAGAAGAGCACCGAGCCGCTTTCCCCGGATTTATTCCGGGGCCGGGGGAAGTGGAGGGAGTGGACAAAACAGCCCCCCGACACACAAACGCCCGCCCCAGGAGGGCGGGCGCTGTGATGCGTCTGCGACACGTCTAGGCGTCGACTTCGGCCTCGAGCGCGTGCTCCTGGATGAAGTCGCGGCGCGGTTCGACGACGTCGCCCATGAGCTTGGTGAAGAGCTCGTCGGCGGTGTCGGCGTGGGTGACCGAGACCTGCAGCAGGGAGCGGGCATTCGGGTCCAGCGTGGTCTCCCAGAGCTGGGACGGGTTCATCTCGCCCAGTCCCTTGTAGCGCTGGATCTTCATGCCCTTGGCCCCGGATGTGGTGACGGCCTCGACCAGCTGGCTGGGCGAATGGATGCGCACAGCACCGGATTTCGGCGCGAACACGGCCGGGCCGGTATAGTCGCCGGCGATTGCCAGGGCGCGTTCGGACAGGCGTTTCGCCTCCGGGCTTTCGCGCAGATTGGCGTCCAGCACCACGGTCTCGGTGACACCGCGAACCTCGCGCTGGAAGATCAGCTGGTATTCCTCGCCCAGGCGCGCCGTCCAGCCATCCTCGCCCTCGTCGGCGACGGCGTTGAGGCGGTCGGCGACCGTCTTTACGGCCTCTTCGGACGGCTCCAGAACCAGCGCGCCGGCCAGGGCGGCCGCTTCCAGGGCAAATCCCGGCGCCCGTGCCGCCAGCCGGTCGATGGAGAGTTTCACGCCCCGTGCCGCAGCGACCCGGGCCGCCAGGTCCTGGCCATAGACGATCTCGCCGTCGGCGAGGGTCAGCGAGGCATCGCTGACACCTTCCTCGATCAGATAGGCGTCCATTTCCGCCTGGTCCTTCACATAGCGTTCCGAGCGGCCCTTGGTGATCTTGTACAGCGGAGGCTGGGCGATATAGAGGTAGCCGCGCTCGATCAGCTCTGGCATCTGCCGGTAGAAGAAGGTCAGCAGCAGGGTGCGGATGTGGGCGCCGTCCACGTCGGCATCGGTCATGATGATGACCTTGTGGTAGCGCAGCTTGTCGTAATTGATCTGGTCGCGCCCGATACCCGTGCCCAGCGCCGTGATCAGCGTGCCGACCTGGTCGGACGAGAGCATCTTGTCGAAGCGTGCGCGCTCGACATTGAGGATCTTGCCCCGCAGCGGCAACACGGCCTGGTTCTCGCGGTGACGGCCCTGCTTGGCGGAGCCGCCGGCCGAGTCACCCTCGACGATGAAGAGTTCGGACTTGGCCGGGTCCTTCTCCTGACAGTCGGCGAGCTTGCCGGGCAGGGAGGTGATGTCCAGCGCCGACTTGCGCCGCGTCAGCTCGCGCGCCTTGCGGGCGGCTTCGCGGGCGGCCGCGGCCTCGATGATCTTGGAGACGACCATCCTGGCTTCGTTGGGATGCTCCTCGAACCATTCGGCCAGCGCCTCGCCGACCGCGCCCTCGACCGCAGGACGGACTTCAGAGGAAACCAGCTTGTCCTTGGTCTGGGAGGAGAATTTCGGGTCCGGCACCTTCACCGACAGGACGCAGGTCAGGCCTTCACGGGCATCGTCGCCGGAGATGGCGACCTTGGCCTTGGCGGCCAGGCCGGACGATCCGGCGTAATTGTTGATGATGCGGGTCAGGGCGCCGCGGAAACCGGCCAGGTGGGTGCCGCCATCGCGCTGGGGAATGTTGTTGGTGAAGCAGAGCACATTCTCGTGATAGCTGTCATTCCACTCCAGCGCCGCTTCCACCGAAACACCGTCACGTTCGCCCTGGATCAGGACGGGCGGGGTGAAGAGCGGCGTCTTGGTACGGTCGAGGTGCGAGACGAAAGCCGCCACGCCGCCCTCATACATCATCGTGTCGGAGAAGGGCTCCGGGCCGCGATCGTCCTTCAGCGTGATCTTCACGCCGGAATTCAGGAAGGCCAGTTCGCGCAGCCGGTGCTGCAGCGTGTCGCGATCGAACTCCGTCATGGTGAAGGTGTCCTCGGAGGGCATGAAGCGGACTTCCGTGCCCTTCTGGCCCTCGGCCTCGCCGACGACCTTGAGGTCTTCCTCGGCTTCGCCCCGGCGGAAGCGCATGTGGTGCTTCTTGCCATTGCGCCAGATGGTCAGGTCCATCCAGTCGGACAGCGCGTTCACCACCGACACGCCCACCCCGTGCAGACCGCCGGACACCTTGTAGGAATTCTGGTCGAACTTACCGCCGGCGTGCAGCTGGGTCATGATAACCTGGGCCGCGGAGACGCCCTCTTCCTTGTGGATGTCGGTCGGGATGCCGCGACCGTCGTCGCGCACCGAGGCCGAACCGTCGGCATGCAGGCGCACCACGACTTCGGTACAATGGCCGGCGAGCGCTTCGTCGATCGCATTGTCGACGACTTCGTAGACCATGTGGTGAAGGCCGGAACCGTCATCGGTGTCGCCGATATACATGCCCGGGCGCTTGCGCACGGCGTCGAGCCCCTTGAGGACCTTGATCGACTCCGCGCCGTATTCCTGATTCGCTTGTTCCGTCATGGGATTGTTGTACAGGTTTCGTATCCCTGTGACCACTCGCGCGCACACGCGCGTACGCACGCGCGTGAGTCAGTCCGCGGCGTCTTCAGCCCCCGGCCGGGTCATCCGCCGCTTCAGCCAGTTGCGGCCGATCACGCCGATCAGGACCAGCAGCAGCACGGCGCCGCCGACGGCGATCCAGGCCTGCAGGCCGGCGCCCTCCAGCCCCCGGATCGCGGCATGGCTGGCAAAGGCGATCAGCGCCATTTTCGGCACGCTGCCGATCGCGGTCCCGGCGATAAAGTCGCGAAAGCGCATCGGCGTGCAGCCGGCTGCGGCGTTGATCACGATGGAGGGCAAAGTCGGCACGAGACGGATCACCGCGCTGGCCCAGAAACCGTGGCGTGCCAGCTCGTCCATCACGATGGCCGCGTCGGAACCCGCCCGCTCTTCCACCCAGCCCGCCCCGAGCTTGCGGCCGACGGCAAAACCGAGTGCGCAGGCGGCCAGCTTGCCGGCCCAGCTGTATGCAAAGCCAGCCCAGGGCCCGAAGGCGGCCACCATCGCAGCGATCAGTACTGCCTGCGGCGTACCCAGCAGGATCAGCACGAGAAAAAGTACCAGCGCGACCGGCGGCGCCCAGACAGTGCCGCCCGCCGTATCGAGCATGTCCAGACCGCGCCGCGTGATGTCTTCAGGCAGGAGGAAGGCCGCAAAACCGCCGAGCGAGAACAGGGCAACGAGCACAATCAGGGCCACAGCCCGCCCCGGATGGCGCCGGACGAGACCGGCCAGCGCCCCGGGGATCACGGCTCCGCCCGGTACAGCGTCAGCCGCATCTCGTCGCCATTGGAATAGTTCTGCCCCTCGACCGTTTCCAGCGCCTGCAATGACAGCTCCAACGCCGCGGCCTGCGCCAGGAAGGGTGCGGCTTCGGAGGCGTCGATCAGGGCAAGCGAACAGGCCGTGTCCGCCGCCAGCCGGGTCGCGGCGTCAGCGGGATCTGCGGCCAGCACGGTATCATAGGGGCCATGGCGATAGACCAGGCTGGGCTCGCGGAAGGCCGAGGTGACCAGGCGGGTCGGTTCACACGCCGCATGTGCATCGACGGCCGCAATAATGCGCGGCGTCAGCCACAGCGTTTCCAGCCGCGGCATGGTCACGCCATAGACCGTGATCACCGCCAGCGCCCCGCCGGCCAGTCCGGCCGCAAGCGCAGCCGGACGGCGGCCGGTGAGATAAAGGGCGAGCGCTGCGGCTGCCGCGAGGAACACGCCCGCGCCCAGCACGACGAGCACCGGCGAGACAATGCCCTCGGACCAGTGGAACCCGGCCGCCGGCACCGCCGCGACCAGTCCGGAAAAGGCGAGCCACATGACGGCATAGAGCCCGGCCGCAATCTTCAGCCAGAGCGGCGCCTTGCTGTCGCCCGGTGCGAAGATCGCGGCCACAGCCAGTACGGCCAGGGCCGGATAGGTTGGCATCACATAGTGGGGCAGCTTGGTGGCGATCAGCTCGTAGGCGATCCAGGCCGGCACGACCCAGCAGATCAGATAGCGCACGGCCGGCCGGGCCCGGTTTGCCCAGGCCCACCAGCCGGCGAAGACCGCAAACAGCGAGCCCGGCCAGAAGGTCAGCGAGAACAGGCCGAGATAATAGCCCGGCGGGCCGGCATGGGATTGCTGACTCTCGCCCACCTTGCCCATCAGGCTGTCGCCGACGGCTTCAGCGTAGAAGGCGCCGTCGGAGACGATGCCGATGGCGACATACCAGGGCAGGGCGACGATCAGGAAAAGCGGCACGCCCCAGAGCGGTTTCAGTCCGCTGAGCCAGGAAAACTTGCGGTCCCAGACCAGAAGCGCGGCCAGCGCCAGGCCGATGAAAAGCAGGATGATCGGCCCTTTGATCATCATGCCGGCACCCAGCGCTGCCCAGAACAGGGCCGGCCGCCACCAGTGCCCCTGCGGCTGCAGATAGATCCGCATCAGGGAGAGGTGCGCCGCCGTGATCGTCGCCAGCAGGACCGCGTCGGTCTTGGCGATCCGCGCTTCGAACCCGACAGCGAGGGCCGTCGCGACGAGCAGGCCAGCGCCCAGCCCCGCGGTGCGTCCGAAGAGGCCGGCCGCAATGGCCGCTGTCATGGCGACCGCAGCAAGGATGCCGAGGAAGGAGGGAATACGATGCGCCCAGATCGCACGGTCGTCCGCCGTGCCGGTCAAGGTCACCGCGATCGATTGCAGCCAGTAGATTCCGGCCGGTTGCAGATAGCGCTGTTCTTCCTGGAAGCGGATGTCGATGAAATCGCCGCTCTCGACCATCTGGCTGGTCGCGACGGCATAGCGGCCCTCATCGCGATCGACCGGCGGAATGGAGGAGATACCCGGCAACAGCACCACACAGGAAACCAGGACCAGGACAAGCCAGTCCTTCCACCCCAGACGGCGGGCGGCCTCGCTCACGGGCGGCGCTCTTCGATACGGCCGGGCGCCTTGGTCCGCCGCACCAGCCAGATCACGCCCATCGTGTCGAATATGCCGACGAAGGCGCGGCCGATATTGGTGTATTTCGACTGGCCGGCATGGCGGGCCCGATGGCGCACCGGATGATTGATCAGCGGATGCCCATAGCGCTGGAACAGGGCCGGCAGGAAGCGGTGCATGCCCTCGAAACAGGGCAGCATCAGGAAGGCCTCGCGCGGGAACACCTTCACGCCGCAGCCGGTATCGGGGCAGTGATCGCCCAGCACGGCCGCACGGAAACCGTTGGCGATGCGGGTCGCCACAAGCCGCGAGACCGGATCGTTGCGCCGCACACGCGTGCCGGCGACCAGCGGCGCCTCACCCTCGGCGGCCCAGGCTTTTTCCAGCATGTCGGGAAGATCGGCCGGGTCGTTCTGCCCGTCGCCATCCATGGTCGCGATCCAGGGCGCGCGGGCGGCCAGGACGCCGGAGCGGACAGCCTGCGACTTGCCGCAGCGGCGGTCATGGCGAATAACGCGAACGCGCGGATCCTTCGCCGCGATATCCTGCAGGATCTCCGGCGTGGCATCGCTCGAACCATCGTCCACAAAGACGATCTCGAACTCACCGGCGCGTTCCATTTCGCGCAGCGTTTCCTCGCACACGGCGGCGACATTCTCCGCCTCGTCGAGCACGGCGATCACGACGCAGGCCCGCGGTCCCTCGCCCGACCGCTCCGGCCGCCGGAAATCGATGCTTGTCGGATCGCTCATTTCCCTGCCCCGATCATTGCGCCGCGAGTGTGTGCCGCTTCGGCGCCGGTTACAAACCTCAATCGCCGCATCATGCGTCCGATGGCCCGCATGCTAGCGCGCCACCAGAAGCAGAATGGCGATACCGGTCATGACCAGCCCGGTCACGATGTCCGCGCCGCGCCGGACCGCGGGCGTCACCAGCCATTCGCGGGCCCGGTGCGCGCCGCCGATATAGGCCCCGGCCGTGAGCACGGCCAGCACGGTCATCATGGCCAGCATCAGCGCATAAGTGGCCGGTGTGATCGCCTCGAGCGGCACAAAGGCCGGCACGAGGGTCAGGTAGAAAACGATGGGCTTGGGATTGGACAGCGGCATGGCGACGCCCGCAATGAAAGTCGCGGCATGGCTGCGTTTCGAGCCCGCCTTGAAGACCGGTTTCGGGCGGGCACCGGTCCAGGCACTCCAGAACGCCCGGAACGCCATCCAGGACAGATAGGCCACCCCGACCAGCTTGGCCGCCAGCCAGAAGCCGGACAATTGCGTCGCCAGCGCCGACAGCCCCGTCACCGCCAGGGTGAACCAGAACATGTCGCCCAGCAAAATGCCGGATCCGTAGATCGCCGCATTCACCGGCCCGGCATCCAGCGTCCGCGCCACCATCGCCGCAATCCCGGGGCCCGGCGTGATGAACAGGACCAGCAAGGCACCGGCAAAGAGAAGAAAATTTTCGGGGGTCATGCCGACCGCTCCACACGAGCCGCGTCGACCTCGAAATACTGCACCCGCTCTGCAAAAGGCTCGAACAACACCCGCTCGACACCGGTCAGCCAGGCCTGGGAGCCGGTGGCGAGGATTTCGCGGGCGAGGCCCTCGCGGCGGGGTGCATCCAGATGGGCGCAGGCCTCGTCGAACAGCAGGAGCGGGGCAACGCCGCCCTGCCGGGCGAGCGCCCGGGCCTGGGCCAGCGCGAGGGTGAGGATCAGCGCCTTCTGCTCGCCGGTCGAGCAATCGCCGGCGGCCTGGTCCTTGTCGCGATGCCGGGCGACAAGCTCGGTCCTGTGGGGACCGCGTGTCAGGGTGCGGCCGGCCGCGCCATCCCGCCGCCGGCCGTCCCTTAGTGCCGCAGCAAACCTGTCCTCGGCCGTCCCGGCATCCAACCCGTCGGCCAGATCGGCCTCGACCGCGCCGTCGAGTGCCAGATCGGCCTGCGGGAAGGCGCCCTCCGGACGGGCGTCGATCTCGCCCTGCAGACGGATCAGCGCATCGAGCCGCGCCGCGGCCATGGCCACGCCATGACCGGCCATCTCGCTTTCCAGCGCGTTGAGCCAGGCCGGATCCGCCTGACCCTCGTCCAGCAGGCGCTGGCGGCGCGTGCGTACCTTGTCATAGGCCGTCGCCGCTTCGGCATGGGCGGGATCGGCAGCGTAGACGAGCCGGTCGAAGAATTTCAGCCGGTCGGCCCGGGGACCGGCGAACAGGCGGTCCTGGGCCGGCGTCAGCCAGATCATCGGCACCAGCCGTGCCAGTTCGCCCTGGGGTGCAGGTTCGCCGTCGATCCGGGTTTCGCGACGCCCGCCATTGCGCGCGCCGACACCGAGACGGACCTCGCCATCCCGCGTTTCCATCTCGGCGAAGACGGCCCAGGCCTCAGCCGGACCCGACGCATCCTTGCGGGCGACGCCCTCAGCCCCGGCCGAGCGCAGGCCGCGCCCGGGCACAAGAAAGGAAAGCGCTTCGAGCAGATTGGTCTTGCCCGCCCCGTTGGCGCCGTAGAGCGCGACCGGCGTCGGGTCCAGTTCCAGATCGAGCGCGGCATAGCAGCGGAAATCGGTAAGCCGCAAACGACGAACCGCCGCAGGCGGAACCGGCGGCGGTGTCGGAGTCTCGTATTCGGCAGACCCGTCCGTCACACCCGCAACGGCATCAGCACGTAGAGCGCGTCTTCATCGCCGCTGTCGGTCACCAGGGCCGGCGAGGCCGCATCGGCAAAGTGGAACCGCGCCTCGTCGCCCTCGATCTGCGAGGCGACATCGAGCATGTAGCGGGCGTTGAAGCCTATGGCGAAGCTTTCGTCAGAATAGGACACCGCCAGCTCTTCTTCGGCCTGGCCGCTTTCCGGATTGTTGACGGCGAGCGTCAACGTGTCCTGGCCCAGAGACAGTTTCACCGAGCGCGATTTCTCGACGGAGATCGTGGCGACACGGTCGACAGCCTCGGCGAAACGCTTGTTCTCGACCGACATCACCCGGGTATTGCCGCGCGGGATGACGCGCTCATAATCCGGGAAAGCACCGTCGATCAGCTTGGAGGTCAGCACGGCCCGGCCGAGACGGAAACGGATCTTGCCTTCGGAAACGGAGACCTCGACATCATCGTCGGCGTCTTCCAGCAGGCGGCGGACTTCCTGCACGGTCTTGCGCGGCACGATCACGCCCGGCATGCCGTCCGCCCCGTCCGGCAGATCGATCTCGGCCAGCGCCAGACGCACGCCATCGGTCGCGACAGCGCGCAGCGTCTTGCGGCCGTCATGCTCGGCGGCATGCAGATGGATGCCGTTGAGATAATAGCGGGTCTCTTCCGTCGAGATCGCGAAACGGGTCTTGTCGATCACGCGCGCCAGTTCGCTCGCGGGGACCGAGAAACGGTGTTCGAGATCCTCGGTCGGCATGACCGGGAAATCCCCCGGCGGCAGGCAGGGCAGCGAGAAATTCGACCGGCCGGCCTTCAGCGTCAGCCGCGGATCGCCGCCGGTCATCTCCAGCGTCACATCGGCACCGTCCGGCAGTTTGCGGGTGATGTCGTAGAGCGTGTGCGCCGGCGCGGTCACCAGCCCCTCGCCCTCGCAGCTCGCATCCGTCGTCTCCAGGATCTCGATATCGAGATCGGTGGCTGCGAAACTCGCGCCATCCGGCCCGGCCGAGATCAGGACATTGGACAGGATCGGGATCGTGTTGCGCTTTTCGACGACGGCCTGAACATGGCCCAGGGCCTTCAGGAGCGTTGCGCGCTCAATCGTCAGCTTCATGTCTTACGTCCGCTTGCACATTGGCGGCATCACCGCAGCGTGACACCGGGTCGGTCGGGACAGCACGGCGGGCAAATCACCCCGTGCCGAAACAGGTGGGTCAAAGAGGATACATGAAAACGCGCATTCGCAAGAGATTTCTCCAGCGCCCGCGCCTTCTCCACAACTGACACTGACCGGACGGCCCGGACGTCAGCCCTGCAACTCGCGGGTCAGACGGTCGATATCGTCGCCCACCGGATCCCCGGCTTCCAGCAGGGCCGTGACCTTGTTGACCGCGTGGATGACGGTGGAATGGTCCCGTCCGCCGAAGCGCCGGCCGATATCCGGCAGCGAACGCGTCGTCATCGTCTTGGCCAGATACATCGCCACATGCCGCGGCCGCACGACGCTCTGGGTGCGGCGCTTGGAACAGATATCCGCCGGGGTCACACCGTAATGGCTGGCGACGGCTTTCTGGATGTCGTCCACTGTCAGGCGGCGCTCGGAATTCAGCGACAGTTCGCGCAGCGCCGTGGACACGGCTTCCATCGTCACCGGCAGGCCGAGCAGGGCCGTGCGGCAGATGACGTTGTTCAGAACACCTTCCAGCTCGCGCGGTCCTGTGGTGATGCGGGCTGCAAGAAAATCACGCACCGCCTCCGGCACGTCGAGCACCGGATAGTGGCACTTGGCCTGGGCGATCTTGCAGTCGAGAATCTGGCGGCGCAGATCGAGATCGGGCTTGCCCAGCGGGCAGGACAGGCCGCCCGTCAGCAGCGAACGCAGCCGGTCGTCGGACACCTGCAGCTCGGCCGGCGGCCGGTGCGAGGCCAGCACGACCTGCTTGTTCTCGGCGATCAGTGCCGCGATCGTGTTCAGAAGCTCGTCTTCCGTCTTCAGCTTGCCGGCGATGAAATGAACATCGTCGATCAGCAGCACATCGACGCCACGAACGGTTTCCTTGAAGGCGATCGTGTCGCGTGCCCGCATGGCGGTCACGAAGCCGGACAGGAATTCCTCGGCGGTCAGATAGAGCGCCTTGCGCGGCCGCGAGGTGTGTTCGAAGGCGCTCGCCATGGCGTGCATGAGGTGGGTCTTGCCGACGCCGTAGTCACCGTAGAAGAAAACGGGATTGAAGGGCGGAGTCTGGGCACCGACCACGGTGCGCGCCGCTGCGGCCGCAACCTCGTTGGCCGGACCGACCCGGAAGCTGTCGAAGGTGAAACGGGTCTCGCCGATCGCGGGATCCGCCGCCGACCCGGACGTCGTCTGCGCCTCTTTCACCGGCGGTTCCGCAGCAAGCCGCGCCGCCGGTTCAGCCCGCCTTGCGACCACGGGTTGAGCCTCACTGCTGCCCTCATCGACAAGGTGAACGGCACGATGTGTGGCATCGAGCTCGGACCAGATCGCGCGAATTCTCGCTCCCCAATGGTCCTCCACCCAGTCACGATTGAACTGGCTCGGGGCAACGATGACAACCGCACCGGACTCCGAAACACTGACCCGGAGACGGGCGATTTCCTGGGAGTAAAGTGCCTGACCGCACTCGTCCCGGAGCCGGGATCTCACCTGGCGCCAGATAGCCGAAATGCCACCGGTTCCATCGACTTCAAAGCCCGCTGTCTTTGCCTCTGCCACAGCCAGTTTGTTCAACGCCATCGTTCGCCACACTTTTATTTTTATCACGCGATTGCGCGGTTCAGGTGTTTGTTTTTTAGGCGCAAATCTTCCCACCCAACGAGACGGATCGCCTCGTCGATATCGGAAATTTATCCGCATGGGATTGGTCGCCCTCAGTGGCCCAGAGGTTACGCCTTCCCCGGTTATGGTCAACCGGATTCAACGCCTGATTCTGGAGATTCTTCGCTTGACACGAGAAATCCGTGATCGGATCGAAGCTTGTCGTTTACGACGGATTTACGACACTCATAACGGTCTTTTTTCGCGACAAAGCCGACGCATCCGGCTGGCTGGAAATCAAGTCCGGCGATGAGCCGTTGCTCATCCGTACCAGGAATAAAATATCAATGATTTGGCACCACCGGAACCCGCTCACGGGCCGAGCTTGCCCGAGCCCGCCAGAGTCCGGCCAAAGAAAATGCGCCCGGAACGTGTGTTCCGGGCGCATCGCATTTCTTCGTCGTTTCAGCGACGGCCGATCAGGCCGACATCGCCTTCACGCGGGCCGAAAGGCGCGAAACCTTGCGCGAGCCGGTATTCTTGTGAAACACGCCATTGGAGACGGCGCGCATCATTTCCGACTCTGCCTTGACCAGGGCCGTCTTGGCCTCGGCCTGGTTGCCGGCCGCAATCGCCAGCTCGACCTTCTTCACGAAAGTCCGGACGCGCGAGCGGCGCGCCTTGTTGACAGCCGTGCGGCGCGCGATCTTGCGAACCATCTTCTTGGCCGAGTTTGTGTTGGCCATGGATCCTAACCTCTTCATGCGGCCGGGCGCTTGAGGCGGCCGGCGAAATCCGTGAGCGGCGGCGTATAGGCCCTTGCAGCCGGGCCGTCAACCGCCGTAGTGCGCTTTCACCGCTAGCGGTGCTTGAAATGCGGGGCGCGCTTCTCGGCAAACGCCGCCATGCCCTCGCGCTGGTCTTCCAGGGAGAATTGCGACTGGAAGACACGGCGCTCGAACAGAACGCCTTCCGTGAGACCCACCTCGAAGGACCGGTTGATCGCTTCCTTGGTCATCATGGCCACCGGCAGTGACTTGGTCGCGATCGCTTCTGCCGCTTCCATAACCGTGTCCATCAGGTCGTCAGCCGGCACGACGCGCGAGACCAGGCCGGCCCGCTCGGCTTCCTCGGCGTCCATCATGCGGCCGGTGAGGCACAGATCCATGGCTTTGGCCTTGCCGACGGCGCGCGGCAGGCGCTGCGTGCCGCCCGAGCCCGGCATGACACCGAGATTGATTTCCGGCTGACCGAACTTGGCGGTCTCCGACGCGATAATGAAATCGCACATCATGGCGATCTCGCAGCCGCCGCCCAGCGCATAGCCGGACACAGCCGCAATGATCGGCTTGCGGAAACGTGCGACGGATTCCCAGGTCTGCGCGAACGGGTCGTTCAGGTAGAGGCTGACCTGGTCGCGGCTCTGAAGTTCCTTGATGTCCGCGCCTGCAGCAAAGGCCTTGCGCGAGCCGGTCAGCACGACGCAGCCAATGTCCTCATCGCGCTCGAAAGCCGCCAGAGCCTCGGCAAGTTCGCCGGTCAGCGCATCGCAGAGCGCGTTGAGCGCCTCGGGGCGGTTCAGCGTGATGACGCCGACCCGTCCTTCGGTCTTAACCTGTATCGTCTTGTAGGCCATTCGGCACTCCATGTGACGGCGCGGAAACCCCCGCGCGGAAAATCCGCGCCGCTATAACGCACGGCGGCGCGAGCGTCGATACCGGCGCGTTCGCCGGAGTCACCCGCCCGCGCCTCCAGTGCGCGATCCGCTACTGGCGGACGACCTCGTAACCCTCGTCACGCAGCAGCTCGATCACGCCTTCATCACCGGGCAGGTGTCCTGCACCCACCGCGATGAAGACCGTGCCCTCGCCTTCGAGGATCGCCTCGATCTGCGGGATCCAGTTCCGGTTGCGCTGCACGATCACGGCCTCATAGACCTCCGGCTCGTCTTCCCGCATGTCGCCGTTGACGAACTGGTCAAGCGCTTCGACATCGCCGGTCGCCCAGGCCCGCACCATGTCGTCGACTTCCTGCGGCAGATCTTCCAGTTCGTGCAGCGTCTCCGCGAAACCGCGGACCTGGACCTCTTCGGGAATACCGGCGAGGAAGCCGATCTGCTCGGCAGCGGTTTCGAAATAGCCGAACTCGGTGTCGGTGCCGTCAACGCGAGCGATCAGCTGCATCTCGGTTCCCGCAGCCGGGTTGAAGCCCATCTGCTGGATCCTGGCGACGCTGAGCATGAGCTGGGCAAGCCAGGGGCGGAGCGGGTCCAGCGCTGCCGGCGCGGCTCCGACGCTCGGCGCGACTTCGGCGAGAAGCTCGCGGGTTTCCTCGTCCAGCATGGAGGACAGCGTTACCCCCTGCGGATTGAGGCCGTATTGCGGGATTAGCGTCTGCATCTGGGCCTGGGCTTCGGGGCTGTGCACATCGGCTTCCAGATAGAGGGTCTGCGCGGAATCGACCGCCTCCATCAGGGCACCGGTCTGCCAGTCCAGCGTATCCGGCAGGATGTGGAAGGTGCCGAAGATGTACACGTCCGAGTCCGCATCGGAGACACGCCACAGCGCCGGGTCTGCCTGAACGTCCGAATAGTCGATGGCAGCGGGCTGGGCCTGGGCCATGGCAGCACCGGCCAGAAACCCGGCCAGGACGGCGGTTCCGGCTGCGAGCGCCGGGCGCATGCGGATCAGTCGGGAAACAGGAAGCATGAGGTTTTTCTCCTTGGAGCGCAGATCAATGACAGGTTTTCTAGGCGAGATCGCGGCACGTGTTATCCGGGATTGTAGGGATAGCGTTCCCTGCGCGACAGCACCACCATAGATGGAGAAACCCGGGAACCTAACGTTGACAGGACGGGCAGAAGAAGGTCGATCGCGAAGACTGGACGATCCGGCCGATTGTGCCGGAACACCCCTCGGTCGCACACGCTTCGCCTTCGCGGCCATAGGCCCTGAAGCGGTGCTGGAAATAGCCCAGCGCGCCGTCGGCCGCCGCGAAATCGCGCAAGGTCGATCCCCCAGCGGCAATCGCCTCGTCGATCACGCTCCGAACCACCGGCGCCAGCCGTTCTGCCCGCCGACCCGGAATACTGGACGCCAGCCGCCGCGGGCTGATCCCGGACCGGTGCAGCGCCTCGCAGACATAGATATTGCCGAGCCCCGCGACGATTTTCTGGTCCAGCAGCGCCGACTTGATCGGCGTCCGACGCCCCGTCAGCACCTCGGACAGATAGGCGCCGGAGAAACGGTTCTCGTTCGGTTCGGGGCCGAGCCCGGCCAGACAAGGGCTGTCACTGTCACGCTCGAACAGGTCCATGAAACCGAAGCGGCGGGGATCATTGTATCGGATCGTCACGCCGCCCTCGACGTGCAGGACAACATGGTCGTGGCGCGGATTGGCCGGCGCTGCATGCACGAAATCGCCCGGCTGTACCGCCCCCTGCTCGGCCTCGATCGAGTAGCGCCCGGACATGCCCAGATGCGAAAGCAGCGTCAGGTCACCGTCCAGGCGGATCAGCAGGTATTTGGCGCGGCGGTCGATGCGTAGCACCCGGCGGCCGGCAAGCCGGTCGGCAAAGCCGGCTGGAAAAGGAAAGCGCAGATCGGCGCGGTTCTGCTGCACGGACAGGATCCGGCGCCCTTCCAGGGCCGGCACGAGACCGCGTCTTACGGTTTCAACTTCGGGAAGCTCGGGCATGGCGCTCCATCCTTTTTGCCTGTATCGCCCCGTTCCGGCGCTGCGGACAAGCACGCTCCCGCTGCGACACTGCGAACCGCCCGGGCCGCTTTCCCCGCATCGCGCCCGGGTTTATGGTCGCGCCATGACCGAGACCCAGACCCATTCCACCGTCTCCTTCGGCTTCACCGATGTTGCCCGCGAGGAAAAGGCCGGCCTTGTGCGCGGCGTGTTCGATCGTTCGGCACGGCGCTACGACCTGATGAACGACCTGATGTCTGTCGGGGTGCATCGGGTTTGGAAGGATATGGTGATCACCCGCGCCAATCCGCAGCCCGGCGAGCGGCTGATCGATGTCGCCGGCGGCACGGGAGACCTCGCACGCAGTTTTCTGGTGAAGGCCGATCGCGCGGCGGCCAGGCGCGGCGATCCGCGGCGTGCCGAGGCCATCGTGCTGGACATCAACGAGCAGATGCTGCGCGCCGGTGTGAAGCGAGGCGTATCGGACCGGCAATCCGGCCGCATCCAGTGGGTAACCGGCAATGCCGAATGCCTGCCTCTGCCCGACCGCTCGGCACACTGCGTGACGATCTCGACCGGGATCCGCAATGTTACCGAGCGCCTCACGGCACTCAGGGAGATGCGGCGCGTGCTCAAGCCCGGCGGCCGCTTCCTCTGCCTGGAGTTCACACGGCCGACCAGCCGGGCCTGGGAAAAAATCTACGACGCCTGGTCGTTCAACGTGATCCCGGAACTCGGCGCCCACATCGCCAAGGATCGCGAAAGCTACCAGTATCTGGTGGAGTCGATCCGGCGTTTCCCGGATCAGGAAACATTTGCCGCAGAGCTGCGCGAGGCCGGTTTCAACCGCGTCAGCTATACCAACTTCTCCGGCGGGATTGCCGCTCTCCACACGGGCTGGGCCTAGGTCTCGTCCGTTTCGCCGGCGCGCTTGCGGCGCAGCCAGGCCTTGGCGGCCGTCACCGTGTCAAAGAGTTTCAGGCCCGGCGCATAGGCGTCACGGCCAAAATTGACCCAGTACTCGACCAGTGGCTTCTGGGTCGCGTTTCCGCAGACCTGTGCGGAATAGTTCGGCGTATCGCCATAGTGCTCGGCAATGAATGCGACCAGATCGTTCCGGACCCGCCGGAAATCCTCGGCCGTGATACCGCCGAGCAGCCCGTCATCATACACCACGATCCGGTCGCAATGCGGCGTCCAGCCCGGCATCGCCACCAGGCGGCGCATGACCTCAAGCGCATCCTCGATCGCCACCTCGCCCTGGTAGCGAATGACGGCCCACTGGTTTTCACGGTCGAGGTCGATTGTATGTTTCACGGCACAACAATCCGATACCCGCTGCGCACAGGCAAGCATTCTTGCCGGCCGCTTGCCGCGCGACTTCACGCCACGCTCGCCAAACGGCGCTGCAGACACTAAACCGGCTTTCGATGCTTGCCTCCCTCGCCTCCTTTTTCCGTCTTGTGCGTGCCCTGGTCACCCTGGCACGGCACGATGCGATCCTGCCGGCCGAATACCAGTCGGTCTATCCGGCTTCTGCGCGCATGCTGGGCCGGGTCACGCGCCTGTTCGCCCGCCGCGGCGGAGCGGACAATCCCGGCGAGCGCCTCGCCCGGGCCCTGGAGTCGCTGGGACCCTCCTATGTGAAGTTCGGCCAGATCCTCGCGACGCGCGGCGATGTTGTCGGTGAGCGCTTTGCCCGCGGCCTGGCCCGCCTGCAGGACAAGATGCCGCCCTTCGGCGACACCGAGGCCCGCAAGGTCCTGGCAGAGGAATTCGGCGCGCCGGCCGGGGAACTGTTCGCCGAGCTGGGACCGCCGGTTGCGGCGGCCTCGATCGCCCAGGTCCACAAGGCCCGCACCGCCGACGGCCGGGACGTCGCGGTGAAAATTCTCCGGCCCGATGTGGAACGCCGCATTGCGCGCGACATCCGCACGCTGTCGCTCGGCGCCTCGCTCGCCGAGCGTTTCGCACCGGCTTCGCGCCGCCTTGAGCCGCGCAAATTCGTGGACACGGTGTCCCGCTCGCTGATGGTCGAGACCGACCTGCGTCTTGAGGCCGCCGCCGCGTCCGAACTCTCCGAAGCGGCAGCCGTCGCCGAGGGCTATCGTATTCCGGCAGTCGACTGGTCACGCTCCAGCAAGCGTGTCCTGACCACGCAGTGGATCGATGCCATACCGCTGTCCGACATCGAGCGCGTGGCGGAGAGCGATCTGGACCGGCCGGCCCTGGCGACGCGCCTCACCCGGGCCTTCCTGGCAACCGCCCTCGATCGCGGCGTGTTTCATGCCGACATGCATGCCGGCAATCTCTTCGCCGGGGAGGATGGTACCGTCTGGGCTGTCGATTTCGGGATCATGGGGCGGATCGGCCGGGCGGAGCGGCGCTTCCTCGCCCTGATCCTGCATGGCTTCCTGACCCGCGACTACATGGCCGCCGCCCGCGCCCATTTCGCGGCCGGCTATGTGCCCCAGCACCATTCGGTAGAGGACTTCGCCAGTGCGCTGCGGGCGGTCGGCGAGCCGATCTTCGGCAAGCGGGCCGACGAAGTGCCGATGTCGCGCGTGCTGCTGCAGCTCTTCGAGATCACCGACCTGTTCGACATGCGCCTGCGCCCGGAACTCGTCATGCTGCAGAAGACGATGGTCCAGTGCGAGGGCGTGGCCCGCCAGCTCGACCCCAAGCACGACATGTGGGGCGCCGCAGCGCCGGTGGTCGAACGCTGGATGAAGCGCGAGCTGGGCCCTGAGGGGCGCATCCGCGATCTGGGGGAGGACCTGCAACGGCTGCACGATGCTGTGCGCCAGCTGCCCCGTGCCATCGACGACTGGGCCGAGGTCGGCGCAATGCTCAAGGCGGGCGAGCTGAAACTGGGCGGCAGCCCGCGCATCCGCCCGTGGGCCCTGCGCATTGCCTGGCTGGCTGCCGCGGCAGCGGCTGGTGCCTTTGCCGCACAGGCTCTTTTCTAGTTTTAGCGATCCTCTACACCTTCCCTCAAGGAAGGTGTGATTGACTGCTTGCATGGCAAGGCACGACGCGATCCCGAACGAGCAGCGCGAGATCCAGCGCGAGTTCTTCCGCATCGATGCGGAGACGGCGGAGCGTATCCGCCATCTCAAGCCGCGCCTGATGACCTATGCGCAGGAAGCCCTGGAGACGGTGTTCGATCACCTGATGGGCAATCCGGAAGTCGCGCACTATTACGAAATCGCCGAGAACGTTACCTATCTGCGCGCCGGCATGCTGGCCCATTGCGAACGCCTTTTCGCGGCGCGCTATGACCACGCCTACTACGCCGCCACCGACGAGATGGGCGAACGCCATTCGCGCCTGGAATACCACTCGCACGTCTACACCGCGGCCTATACCAACACGTTCGCGCGCATCGTCGAGCTGGCCATGTCGGACCGCCACCGCTTCACCGTTGACGACATCACGGCCCTGACGCGGGTGACGGTGTACGACATGGAACTGACCGTTGGCGCCTTCTACCGGCATCGGATGGAAAAGCGCGATGCGCTGGCGCAGGACACCGAGAAGGTCCGCGAACTGCTCGCGGCGAGTTGAGCGGCCCGGCGCACCCTTCCTCTTGGGATTTGCGCCCGGAAGCGCTACCTGTCTTCCCGTCCTGACGGGAGATGAGCCTTGTCCAGTCCGCGCATCCTGCTGATCATCGGCGGCGGTATCGCCGCCTATAAATCCCTCGAACTCATCCGCGAGCTGAAACGCCGGGAGATCGGCAGCCGCTGCATCCTGACGAAGGCCGGCGCTGAATTCGTCACGCCGCTGAGTGTTTCGGCCCTTTCGGGCGAGAAGGTCTATGCCGACCTGTTCAATCTCACGGACGAAGCCGAGATGGGGCATATCGAGCTGTCCCGTTCGGCAGACCTCATTGTCGTCGCACCGGCCACCGCCGACCTGATGGCCAAGGCCGCCACCGGCATGGCCAACGATCTGGCTTCCACCACACTGCTCGCCACCGACAAACCCGTGCTGATGGCGCCCGCGATGAATGTGCGCATGTGGCTGCATCCGGCCACCCAGCGGAACCTGGCAACCCTCACCGGCGACGGCGTTCATTTTATCGGTCCCGACGAGGGCGACATGGCTTGCGGGGAATACGGACCTGGTCGCATGGCCGAGCCGGGAACGATTGCCGGCAAGATCGAGAGCCTGCTGAATGTCTGAGCCGCTGGCCGGCCGCCACGTCCTGGTCACGGCCGGACCGACGCGCGAGCCGATCGACCCCGTACGCTTCATCTCCAATCATTCTTCCGGCAAACAGGGCTATGCCATTGCCGCCGCCTGCGCTGCGCTGGGTGCCCGGGTGACACTGGTCGCCGGACCGACCGCCCTGACCGATCCGGACGGTGTGGTGACAGTCCATGTAGAAACGGCGCGCGACATGCTGGCGGCCGTCCAAGCGGCGCTTCCGGCGGACGTCTTCATCGCCGTGGCGGCCGTGGCTGACTGGCGTCCGTCTCAGCCCTCCGATCGCAAGCTGAAGCTGGACAAGGCCAGCTTCTCCAGCCTGCCGCTGGTCGAGAATCCCGACATCCTCAAGACGATCTCGCGCCGCGACACAGACCGCCCGGGCCTGGTCATCGGCTTTGCTGCCGAGACCCACGACGTCGAAGCGCTCGCCCGCGCCAAGCGCGAGCGCAAAGGGTGCGACTGGATCGTCGCCAATGATGTCTCCGGCGATGTGATGGGCGGCGCGGAGAACGCCGTCCTGCTGGTCACCGCCGAAACGTCTGAGGCCTGGGAGCGCGCGCCCAAGGGCGTGGTTGCGGAAAAGCTGGCAAACCGGATCGCATCGGCCCTCGCCTGACTTGCCTCGCACCGCGACGCATCGGAAAACAGGGCAACATCCAGACCATGAAGGCCGCCGCACATGACCGTATCCGTCCGCATCAAACCGCTCGATCACTATGAAGGCCTCGCCCTGCCGGCTTATGAGACCGCACAGTCCGCCGGCATGGATCTGCGCGCCGCCATCGATGAAGACGCGCCGGTCACCATTCCGCCGGGCGAGTGGCGGCTGATCCCGGTGGGCATTGCGATCGCCCTGCCGGCCGGCTACGAAGCCCAGGTGCGCCCCCGCTCGGGCCTGGCTGCCAAGTTCGGTATTTCCTGCGTCAACACACCGGGTACGGTGGATGCCGACTATCGCGGCGAGATCCGCGTCAACCTGATCAATCACGGCAAGGCCGATTTCACCGTCAATCGCGGCGACCGCATCGCCCAGATGATCATCGCCCCGGTCACCCAGGCCGTCTGGGACGTCGCCGATACGCTCGACGAAACCGCACGCGGTGAGGGCGGTTTCGGCTCGACCGGCGTCTGACAAAAAGGAGCACCCCCAATGACCGAACAACCCGGACGCGGACGCGTCTACGCCTCCATCGCCGACACGGTCGGCAGCACGCCCCTCGTCGAGATGAGCGGACTGGCAAAGGCCCATGGCGTGAAGGCCCGCATCCTCGCCAAGCTGGAATTCTTCAACCCGCTGGCCAGCGTCAAGGACCGGATCGGCGTGGCGATGATCGACGCGCTGGAAGCCGCCGGCAAGCTGGGCGAGGGCACGGTGATGGTCGAGCCGACCTCGGGCAATACCGGGATCGGGCTCGCCTTCGTTGCCGCTGCGCGGGGCCACAAGCTGATCCTCACCATGCCGGAGAGCATGTCGATCGAGCGCCGCAAGCTTCTGAAATATCTCGGCGCCGAGCTCGTCCTCACCGAAGCGGCCAAGGGCATGAAGGGCGCCATCGTGAAGGCCCAGGAAATCATCGACGCCACGCCCGGCGCGGTGATGCCGAGCCAGTTCGCCAACCCGGCCAATCCGGAGATTCACCGCAAGACCACGGCGCTGGAGATCTGGAACGACACCGGCGGCGAGGCCGATGTGCTGGTCGCCGGTGTCGGCACGGGCGGCACGATCACGGGCTGCGCCCAGGTGCTCAAAGAGAAGAAGCCCGGCTTCCATGTCGTGGCCGTCGAGCCCGAAGACAGCCCGGTCCTGTCCGGCGGCGATCCCGGCCCGCACAAAATCCAGGGCATCGGCGCGGGCTTCGTGCCGTCCATCCTGGAAACCGACCTGATCGACGAGATCGTCACGGTTTCCAATGCCGCCGCCTTCTCCACCGCCCGCGAAGCCGCCCGCACCGACGGCGTGCCCGGCGGCATTTCCTCCGGCGCCGCCCTCAAGGCCGCCCTGGAAATCGCCAAACGCCCGGACATGGACGGCAAGACCATCGTCGTGATCCTGGCCAGCTGTGCGGAACGCTATCTGTCGACCGCGCTGTTCGAGGACGAGTAGGGCCTATTCGCTCTGTGCGACGCTTGACGACGGCTCGCAACTATTAGCTCAGCCATCAGCGAAGCGCATAGCAGTCGCCGTAAAAGGCGTAGTCGATGATTTGACCTTCGGCGTCGAGCGCCACACGGGTGGTGCAGAGCGCTATGGGCGCATGCTGTGTACCGGCACGCAGGTTGAACTGTGCTCTCGCTGTATTACTACCGCCGTCAGGCGCACCCGAGCCACGGCTGAACGCAATGTGCTGCCCAACCGCACCACGGTCTCGCATGGTTCGGCCATCCCATTGGTCCGGCGATCGGCGATCGCGACGGAACGTCCAGATCTCCCCGCCACCGTCACGCAGGTCCCTTGCGACAGGCATGCCGAGAAGCGACACCGCCTCCTGGTAGGATTGCCCGACCAACGCTTCCAGCTGGGTCTTATACTCTGTATCACCCACTGGTCCCGAGAAGGCCAAAATACCGGCGGCAAACGTCGAAACGAACATACAGGCCTCCATTGCGCGCAACCTTCGAAAAACACGAAACCGCAACACAATCTGTTGTGAGGCACAAGATTTTCCGGTCTCGACAAAGCCCGCTTCCGGCAGGGCGTACTGAGAAGACGACCACAGAACCCGCTGGTCTCCGAACGACGCAGCAATTGGCGATTGCCGTCGCATCGGGCCTAAATCAGCGCACGGGGAAACAATCTCCCTGATAGGTATATTCAGCTATTGTTCCATCTGGATCGAGACCGATCCGGGTCACACAGATACGAACCTGTTCGGCACGCGTAGCGGTGAGACCGGCGCCCGTGCTTGTAGATCCCTCGGGATCGGCGCTGCCCGTTCCGGAAGATCCGCCGCCCGATGCACTATCCTGGCCCGTCGCCGGATGCTGATAGTGCCGAGACACCTGATCGTGATCGACGGGACGATAGACTCCGTCGGGTCCGTAGTGGGTATCGCTATTGTCTTGACGCCGCACGCGACTGTCGTAGCGGAATATCCAGACCTCTCCTCCGCCCTCACGGAGACTCCGCGAAACCGGCATACCCAGAAGCTCCACAGCTTCGCGATAGGACTGACCCACCAATGGATCGAGTTGCGCGTCGTAGGCCGGATTGTCTCCCGCCATCGTCATGAGGACACCCGAAAAGAAAACAGAAATCAGCATTTGCTTCTCCTCTTGTTTGCAACCGGAAATCCAGTCTGTCCCCAACAAATCATCTATTGCAAGAATATCGTGGCGTTATAATAGTCAGCCAATCGAAATCGGCGCCGGGTCGCAGAAGCTGCGCACGTCGAAAATGCGCGGGTCCGAGATGATGTCGCCGGGGGTCAGCGGGCGCGATAGCTCCAGCCCCTCCAGCGAGCGGGCGCGCGACAGGGCGACATAGGCCTGCCCGTGTGCGAAGAGGCGGCGGGCTAGATCGAGATAGACCTTGTCCAGCGTCAGCCCCTGGGCCTTGTGGATCGTCATCGCCCAGGCCAGGCGTAGCGGATACTGGGTGAAGCTGCCGGCGGTTGTCTTGGTCAGCGCCTGGGCTTCCGGATCGAAGGCATAGGCGTTGCGCTCCCATTTCTGTGGCTCCACGGCATAGGTCGTGTCCCCGATGCGCACGCGCACGGCCTTCTCGTCAAAACCCTCGACCTCCCCCAGCGTGCCATTGACCCAGCGCCCCGCCGGATCATTGCGGGTGAGCATGACGCGAGCGCCGATCTTCAGTGTCAGCGGTTCCTCTGCCGGAAACAGCCGCGTATCGAACTGGCCTTCCACCTTGGCCTCGAATGCCCGCCCCGGTGTGCGCAGCCCTTCCAGCCGTGCGGAATTGATCCGCCAGGCGGCCTCATTCGTCGAGGTCAGCACGATATGGGTCAGCGAGGCTTCCAGGCCGGAGCGGCCGGTCACCCGGTCATTCAGCTCCGCCGCTTCGTCGGACGTCAGGTCGCCTTCGCGTACGGCATTGAGGATGTTGATGAAATACTCGTCGGTCTGGCGAAAGACCTGCTCAAGCTCGACCAGCGAGAAACCCGCCTGGCGGAAGGGTTCCGGGTTGAAGAAGAAGGGCCCGCCGAACGTGCTCTCCAGATACTCTGCTTCAGCCCCCTGGATCACCGGCGGCAATTGCGCAAGATCGCCCACGAGCACGACCTGCACGCCGCCAAACGGCTCGTCACGTTCGCGATTGACCCGCAGCGCCTTGTCGATCGCCCACATCATGTCGGCCCGCACCATGGAGATCTCGTCGATCACCAGGGTTTCCAGCGCCTGCACCACGCGGCGATGCCGCACCTTGCGGATATCGCGTGCGCCGATCATGCGCGGCGGAAAATGGAAGAAGGAGTGGATGGTCTGCCCGCCCGCCTGCATTGCCGCCACCCCGGTCGGCGCGATCACCGCAGCACGATTGCCCGCACGCCGCAGGAACTCGCGCATAAGCGTGGTCTTGCCCGTGCCCGCCCGGCCCGTGATGAAGACATTCGGCCGCGCCCCCGTCAGCCAGTCCAGCAGGCGCGACTGCTGGTCGGAGAGGGTCGGCTGGACCGAGGCAAGCTGGGAAACAGTGGACATGCCCGCAAACTGGCCGGGTTCGGGTGAAAAGCATAGTGCGAAGCGGCAGCGTGCTTGATAACCGCCCGGCAATCCGCCACCTCTCCCGCATGACAGACGAGATCGATATCGAGCGCTTTGCGCGCCACATCGTGCTGCGCGAGATCGGCGGGCCGGGCCAGCAAGCTCTGGCGCGTGCCCATGTCGCCATGATCGGCGCGGGCGGGCTGGGCGCCCCGGCTGCGCTCTATCTCGCCGCAGCCGGGATCGGCCGCATCACGCTGATCGATCCGGACACGGTGAGCCTGGACAATCTGCAGCGCCAGATCCTGTTCCGCACGGCGGATGCCGGGCGCGCCAAGGTCGAGACGGGGGCGCAGGCCCTGCGCGCGCTCAATCCCGGCACAGAAGTCGTCGCGGTCCGCGAGGCCCTCGATGCCGGCAATGCCGAAAGCCTGCTGGCAGGTGCCGATCTGATCCTGGATGGCTGCGACAATTTCGAGACCCGTTTCGCAGTCAATGCCGTCAGCCGCAGGCTGGGCATTCCGCTCATCTCCGGCGCGGTCGGGCGGTGGGACGGGCAGGTTTCGCTGTTCAACGCCTCACCGGAGGCACCCTGCTATCGCTGCTGGGTGCCGGAAATTCCGCCAGACGCCGAGACCTGTGCCCGCGTCGGCATTGTCGGAGCGCTGGTCGGGGTCGTCGGCTCGATGATGGCACTGGACGCCATCAAGCATGTCTGCACAGCCGGAGAGACTCTGGACGGGCGGATCTGGCTGTTCGACGGGCTGTCGATGGAGAGCCGGACGGTGAAGCTGCCACGCGATCCCGATTGCCCGGTGTGCGGCCGCTAAGGGCGGTCCGCGGCCCGGTTCTCGCACCGGCGCGCCCGGGCCAGCAGAAAGCCGCCAGCGACCGTCGCGGGCAAAAGGGTGAATATCTGCGACAGCGCAAGATTGCCACTCAATGCGCCGATAGCGATCCAGGCCAGCAGGCCGAAGAGGATGATGCCGACCCCTGCAAGCCGGACATGCCCGGCGTCCCACGCGCTCAAACTCATTCCACCCTCACCGTCATCGCCTCGCCGTCAATTGCAGGCCGAGCCCGATGGCAATGCCGGGAAGAAGCCCGAAGGTGAGCCCCAGCAACAGGTTGGAGGTCGCCAGGCCGATGATCAGCCAGAGCAGCAGGCCGATACCCAGCCCCGCAGCAAATCCCAGGGGGCGTCCCAGGCGGGATCCGAGCGGGGCTGGGCCATGCGACCCGGAAGGGGGTGTTTCCGGTTTTGCCATGACACATCATTTAGCGCGTCAAGGCTGACCGGAAACTGGTCACAGGTTTAAATCTTGGTCACGATCCGGGCCTACTCGTAGGCAAAATCATTGCCGACGGCATCATTGTAGAGTGTCTGCACCATGCGGTCGGTGGTGATGAAACGCCAGTTCCAGTCATCGTGCAGGTCCGCCAGCGGCTCGGCCGCCCTTACGGCTTCCAGATCGGCACCGCCCTCGACAAGGGTGCGCACCCGGAACGCCGCTTCGCGCAACATGTCGATCGAGGCCTGCAGGTCGGCGCGGGTCGAGAGCGGCCCATGGCCCGGAATGATGCGGGTGTTTTCGCCGGCGATTTCCATCCCGCGCTCCATGGCCGCGATATAGCCGTCGACCGTGCCGCCCGCCGACAGGTCGATGAAGGGGAAGAGGCCGGAGAACATGACGTCGCCCATGTGCAGCACGTCCGCCTCGCGGAAATAGACCAGCGCATCGCCATCGGTATGGGCGGTGGGCACGTGCGTGACTTCGACCGTCTGCCCGTTCATGTGGAAGGTGAGGTCCTCACCGAAGGTGATGATCGGCAGGGTGGCCGGGCTCTGCGCCCATTCATCGTCGGCATCGGCCAGGCGGCGGCGGATATTGTGGTGCGCCGCGATGGTCGATCCCAGCTCGGCAAAATGCGCATTGCCGCCGGTATGATCGCCATGCCAGTGCGTGTTGACGATGAAGCGCGGCGCATTCGTGCCGGAGACCGCCACGACGGCGCCCTCGATCACCGACGTTGTGTTCGGCAGCTGATCGTCGACCATCACCACACCGTCATCGCCGGCAAGCACGGCGAGATTGCCGGCAATGCCGGTCGACATCATGAAGATGCCATCGCCCATATCGGTCGTTTCGACCTGGACATCCTCGCTCTGGCGCATCCGCACGCCGGCCTCGGCCGCGCGCGGCACGACACTGCCAGCGGCGAGAAGCGCAGCAACACTTGTTATCGCAAGACGAAAGCTCATCCTGTCCCTCCCTGAATAGGTTCAGCCGATCCGGCTGCCTGCCTGAAGATATAGGAAGGCGCGCTGCGATTTCATCTTTGCCGGTTTTGCGCGGCGGGTTCATGCTGGATGCGCGTTGGGACGCACCGCTTTTACGGCCTGTTCACCGATCCCGGGCACAGGCTTGGTGGAAGGAGTCCGTTTCATGCGCCGCTCGATCATGCTTGCCCTCGCCCTCTCGGCCGCCGCCCTGGCATCGGCCGCTTCCGCTTTCGCGCAGGACGACAGCGATCGGGCCGACACGCCGTCAGGCCAGCAGGTCCCGCGCTTTGTCAGCCTGAAAGTGGACGTCGCCAACGGCCGCTCCGGACCGTCCCGCTCTCACCCCATCGCCTGGCGGTATGTGCGGGCGGGTCTGCCGATGGAAGTGATCGCGGAAACCCCGGACTGGCGCCGTGTCCGCGACCCCGATGGCGAGGTCACCTGGATGCACCGGTCGATCCTGTCCGGCCGCCGTTCGGTCTGGACGCTTGACGAAACACCCTTGCATGCGCGCGACAATGGCGACTCGCCGGTCGAGGCGATTGCCGGGCCGGGCGTCGCTTTGTCGCTCGAACGCTGCCGCACCGGCTGGTGCCGTGTCGAGGCGCAGGGTTATCGAGGCTGGGCAAGGACGGACACGCTGTGGGGCGTGTATCCGGAGGAAAGAGCGGATGCCGAGACGCAGACGGGCGACGGCAGCGCCGTCTTGAGCACCACCCGCCCGCGTGATACCGCTCTGCCCTGATCCACCCGGCCGGCCTTCGGACCGGGTCCCAGTGACCAGCCCGGCGGCCACCTTCTTCCGGCCGTACGCGGCGCAACCGATCGGCTACATGACTGAACGCCAAAGCTCTTTCAGCTACGAAGACCTGATTGAATCCAGTGAAGGCCGGATGTGGGGCCCCGAGAACGCCCAGCTTCCCGCACCGCCCATGCTGATGATGGACCGCATCGTCCATATCGACGAAGACGGCGGCGAATACGGCAAGGGGCATATCGTCGCGGAACTGGATATCAATCCCGATCTCTGGTTCTTCGATTGCCACTTCAAGGGCGACCCTGTGATGCCCGGCTGCCTGGGCCTCGACGCCATGTGGCAGCTGGTCGGTTTCTTCCTGTGCTGGAAGGGCAATCCGGGCAAGGGCCGGGCGCTCGGCGTCGGCGAAGTGAAGTTCAAGGGCGAGATCAAGCCGGAAACCAAACAGGTCCGCTATATCATCGACCTGAAACGCGTCATCCAGCGCCGCCTTATCATGGCCATCGGCGACGGACGTGTCGAAGCCGACGGCAAGACCATATATACAGCGAAAGAACTGCGCGTGGGCCTGTTCAAGCCCGGCGAAATGGCCTCACCCCAGGAGACCTGACATGCGTCGCGTCGTTATCACCGGACTCGGTGTGATTTCTCCCATCGGCAACAATGCCGCGGAAGTCACGCAATCCCTCAGGGATGGCAAGAGCGGCATCGGCCGCATGGACGACTTCGTCAAATACAATTTCAAATGCCATGTCGGCGGCAAGCCGTCGGTCGATCCGGCCGAACACGTCGACAAGCGCGTCTACCGCTTCATGTCGGAAGGCGCCGGCTGGAACTACATGGCGATGGAACAGGCGATTGCCGATGCCGGCCTGGAAGAGCGCGACATCTCCCATCCGCGCACCGGCATCATCATGGGCTCCGGCGGTCCGTCTGCCGGCACGATCGTCAATGCGGCCGACATCACCCGCGACAAGGGTCCGCGCCGCGTCGGCCCGTTCGCCGTGCCCAAGGCCATGAGCTCGACCGCTTCGGCCACGCTGGCCACGCCGTTCAAGATCCTCGGCGTGAACTACTCGATCACCTCGGCCTGCACGACCTCCCTGCACTGCATCGGCGCGGCAGCCGAGCAGATCCAGTGGAACAAGCAGGACGTGATGTTCGCCGGCGGCTGCGAGGAAATCCACTGGGCCCTGTCGAACCTGTTCGACGCCATGGGTGCCCTGTCCACCCGGTATAACGAGACCCCGGAACTCGCCTCGCGCGCCTTCGACAAGGACCGTGACGGCTTCGTCGGCGGTGCCGGCGCCGGCGTGGTCGTGCTGGAAGAGTATGAGCGCGCGAAAAAGCGCGGCGCGCCGATCCTGGCGGAAATCACCGGCTATGGCGCCACCTCCGACGGTTACGACATGGTCGCCCCGTCCGGCGAAGGCGCCGTGCGCGCCATGAAGCTGGCGATGGAAACGGCCGGTTCGGATATCGACTATCTCAACCCGCACGCCACTTCCACCCCGGTCGGCGATATCGCCGAGATGACCGCGGTGAAGGAGACGTTCGGCGACAGTGCGCCGATGATCTCGGCCACCAAGTCGATGACCGGCCACTCGCTCGGCGCTGCCGGCGTTCACGAGGCGGTCTATACGCTTTTGATGATGAAGCACGGCTTCGTCGCGCCCTCGATCAATGTCTTCGACATGGATCCGGACATCGCGGCGCTGAACCTGCCGATCGTCACCGAAACCCGCGATGCCGATATCAAGACCGCCATGTCGAACTCCTTCGGCTTCGGCGGCACCAACGGCACCGTGGTGTTCAAGAAAATCTAAGCCTCAAAGCGTTCGGGGAGAGCCTGATGAGCGAGACCGTGTTTCCGGCCGGAGACCTGATGAAAGGCAAGCGCGGGCTTGTCATGGGCGTGGCCAACAAGAACTCCATCGCCTGGGGCATTGCCCAGCAGCTGGCCGCCCAGGGCGCGGAACTGGCCTTCTCCTACCAGGACGATGCGCTGGAACGGCGTGTGCGTCCGCTGGTGGAAAGCCTGGGCGAGCCCTTCATGATCAAAGCCGACGTCACCGACGACGCCTCGATGGATGCCTGCTTCAAGCAGCTGGAAGACAAGTGGGGCACGATCGACTTCCTCGTCCACGCCATTGCCTTTGCCGGCAAGGACGAGCTGGTCGGTTCCTTCACCGAGAACACGACGCGTGAAGGCTGGCGCCGGGCGATGGAAATCTCGGCCTTCTCCTTCGTCGATGCCGGCAAGCGCGCCAGCCATCTGATGCCGAATGGCGGATCGATGGTGACGCTCACCTATCTGGGCTCCGAGCGCGTCGTGCCATCCTACAATGTCATGGGCGTCGCCAAGGCCGCGCTGGAAGCCTCCACGCGCTACATGGCGCGCGATCTGGGTCCGAGCGGCATCCGCGTCAACGCGCTGTCGGCCGGACCGATGCGCACCCTGGCCATGGCCGGCATTTCCGGCGGCAAGGCGCTGATGAAGACCGGCCGCGAATGGTCGATGATGAAAGAGGACACGCGCATGGAAGGCGTCGCCGGCGCCGCGCTCTATCTTCTCTCCGATCTGGGCCATTCCTGCACGGGCGAAACCCTGCACGTCGACGCCGGCTTCCACGCCGTGGCGGTGCCGAGCATGGAAGACGACGAATAAGCGTCGCAGATACTTTGCTTGTGAGCCCGGCCGGTGTGCGCCGGCCGGGCTTGCCTGTCAGTGCCCTTGGCCTTCCTCAATCCGGCCTTCGAGCCGGGATCGATAGTCGCGGAAGGCCTGTAGCCGATCGGCCGGATGACCTTCCCGCTCACCGAGCGCGATAGCCCGGTCGATGACGTCGATCGCGGCCTGCACGTCCCCCGATTGACCAAGCATGTTGGCGCGGACGGCAACCACTTCGACATTGTCCGGAAAGCGGTGCTCGAGCGTGTCGAACACAGCCTGAGCAGCTTCGCCATGCCCGTCATTGCCAAGGGCGAACCCCGCCAGGCTCAGCTCCATGGTTTGCGGAACGAAGCGCCAGCCGAGCCCGGCCTCCTGCGCCGCGAACCACGCCTGAACCCCCGCCGCGCCACCCGCTTCACCGGCCGCGATCAGCGCGGCCTGTTGTCCGGCAAACGGATAGATATGGGCGATCGCGCGATGCAGCCCTTCCGGCACATTGGTGAAATGGTTTTCGCCGGGTGTGATCTCGAACACCCAGTCGAGGCCTTGCGGAGAAAGTGTCTCAAGCCGTTCGGCGAACAGCTCCCCGTCCGGCACGGTGGCCCCGCCATCGGTCTCCCCGACGGCCATGTAGAGAACGGCACCGCAGAAATCGCGGTCCGCCGCCGCTTCAAGCCGGTCGAACAGCACGCGTTCCGAAACCCAGGTGCTTGATCCCAGCGCGATATAGGCCTTGAACGCGTCAGGCCGGCTCAGCAGCTGGTTCAGCGTCATGACGCCGCCGAAGGAATGTCCGAACAGAAGCCGGATCCCGTTGGTCCGGTACCGTTCCGCTATTCCTGGCAGCACCTCTTGAGTGACGTGAGCCAGATAGGTATCGCCGCTCCCGGTCGACGGGTAGCGCGGGTCGGGTTCCGGAACGAGATCGGCGTTCCGGACCGGATTGTAGAGGCCGACAATGATGTGGTCGGGGATTCGTCCCCAATAGGCATGATAGTCGAACGTCGCCGCGACCAGGTCGAACTGCCACTGCGCATCGGTGAGAAAAAGAACCGGGTAAGTCCTATCCGGATCGTCGGCATACCCTTCCGGCAATTGAACGACGATCTGGCGCGTGGCGTCAAGGATCGGGGAATCGATCTCGACCCGTTCGCGCCGGTCCGGCGTGGCAAGCGGATCGGCCATGGCTGGCGGCACGAGCAGAACAAGAAGAACACCGAGAAGATGGAAAACGCGCATGGAAGTCACTCCGGAAACCAGGGCTCCGAATCTGGCGCGCGCCCTGCGTCCGGTCTTGTGGAATCGTGACCTCTCTCAGCGCCTGAACCAGTCTGCGAACGCGCCGGCGGACAGGCCGAATGTCTGGCGGAATGCATTCGCGAAATGGCTCTGATCGGCGAATCCCGACGCCAGGGCGATATCGGCCAGCCGGTCCCCGGCCTGGATCCGGCCCTTTGCCAGCTCCAGACGGCTGCGGAGCAGCAGACCATGCGGCGTGGCGCCGACATGACGCCGGAAGGCGCGGAAGAAATACCCCCGGCTCACCCCGGCATCAGCGGCCAGCTGATCGACCGTCGTGTCCACTGCGGCAGGGCCGTACATGCGGTCGAGCAGTGCGGTCACGGGTTTGCGTCCCAGCAGCCTGTCTGCCTGCAGCTCCGCAGAAGCGTACCGTTCTGCAATGTGCGCAATGACCGCATCCATGACAGGCGGCACACCGGCAGGCAAGAACCGCTCGGCCCGGGCCATCTCGTAGAGCCCGCCGCATAGTCGTGACAGCTCGGCATCCCGGAAACAGGCCAACCGCCTGACGCCGGCCAGGGCCGGCGATATCGCGGCCAGTCTTTCCGGAGCGAAGTGGATATGAAGGGCGCTGATGCCGGCGCCGTGCCACTCGACCGTTTCGGCTGTGCGTGCGGGATAAAGTCCGAGCGATCCGGCTGGCGAGCTGAAGGCTTCGGTCCGTCCGGCCACTCGCCGCCGTACGTCCGTTTCCCTTTCCGGATAATAGGACAGCACATGCCAGCGCCGCCGGTGCAAGGTGAGCGAACACCCCAGAGATTTCTGCCACTCCACGCTCCAGCCCGGCCCGTTGAACGGCCGCGCGGTGAGAAGGGTTTCATCGGGAATGATCGCGCGCAAAGGGCTTTTCCGCTGGCGGCTGGAAAACCGGACTGTGCCTGACAGGCCGGCGGGTCACAAGCCCTGGCAGGGGAAGCCGGTGCCGGACATGGCAAGCGAACAGGTCTGACAACACACAGCCAGGAAGAAACCCCGCCGAAAGCTGCTCCGGCGGGGTTTTCCATGTGCGGGCGTGATGCTGGGCGTCAGTCCGCAGCGACCTCTTCGCCGCCGCCCATCGGATCTTCTTCCGGCATCACCCAGCGGTCCAGCCAGTCGAAGCTTTCCGCGAGTACGTGGAGCACGCTCTCGCGGCCGCGATAGCCATGGCTTTCATAGGGCAGCATGACCAGGCGGGCCGTACCGGCATTGCCCTTCACGGCGGCGAACATGCGTTCCGACTGGATGGGGAAGGTGCCGGAATTATTGTCCATCTGGCCGTGGATCATCAGCATCGGCTCGTCGATCTGGTCGGCCTGCATGAAGGGCGACAGTTCGAAATAGATGTCCGAGGCTTCCCAGAAGGTGCGCCGCTCGGCCTGGAAGCCGAAGGGCGTCAGGGTGCGGTTATAGGCGCCCGACCGTGCGATACCGGCCCGGAAGATATCCGAATGGGCCAGCAGGTTGGCGGTCATGAAGGCACCGTAGGAGTGACCGGCAATCGCCAAGCGTTCGCCATCGCCGAAGCCCATCTCCACCGTGACGTCACGGGCGGCCTCGGCCGACATGACGAGCTGTTCGATGAAGCTGTCATTCACCGTTTCCGGATCGTCGCCGACGATCGGCATGGTGGCGTTCTCCAGCAGGGCATAGCCCTGGGTCACCAGGAAGCGCGGGCTGGTGCCGGCGACCCGGGTGAACTCATAGGGCGAGCCCCGTACCTGGCCGGCGGTTTCGGCATTGTTGAACTCGCGCGGATAGGCCCAGACGACGACCGGCAGCTGGTCGCCTTCCTCGTAGTCGGCCGGCAGGTAGAGGGTGGCGGACAACGGCACACCATCGGCGCGGTCGAAGGTGATCAGCTCGCGCGAGATCGCGTTGAGCTGCGGGTGGGGATTGGGGAAGTCCGTGATCTGCACGGTCTCTTCACCCGCCCGGTGCCAGCGTACATTCGCCGGCGTCTGCGGGTCTTCCCACGAGGTCAGGAAGGCCGAGGCGTCCGGGGCGGTCAGGCCAATCACTTCCTCGTAATTCTCGCCGGAATTGCGCCAGATTTCCTCGGTCTCGAACGTGTCGAAGCTGACCCGGTTGAGGAAGGGCCGGTCGCCTTCCGGCGTGGCGCCATCGCCGGTGAAGTACATATAGCCGTCCGTCACCGCGACAACGCTTTCGCCGAAACGGTTGCGCGTCATGATCGGCTCGCCGGGATCGGCATAGCTGTCCTGGATATTGCGTTCCTCGGCCAGGCGCGGCTCGACCGAGGGGTCGGAGAAGTCGACCAGCCAGCGGCGCACGACCCGCGTATCGCGGTCATACTCCATGGCAAAGCCGGTCTCGCCCTGCTGAGTGAACTGGGCGCCGTAATAGCGGTCTTCGGTGCGCAGCAGTTCCACGGGCTCACCATCGAACGGTGCTTCCAGCGTCCAGACACTGTCGCGCTCGTCGGTCTCGACACGCGGGTCGCCGCCGTCCAGGGCTTCGGCCCAGGTCAGGCGGGCTTCATGGGAGTCCTGCCAGCCGACAGAGCGGCGGCCGGTCACCACGCCACCGATCGGAATATTGTCGGCCAGCGGCTGTTCGGCGATCTCGGCGATTTCGTTGCCGTTGAGGTCGATCACGAAGGTCCGGTCGGGAAAACGGCTCCAGGGCACCTGGAACGAGAAGGGCTGGCGCATTTCGCCGATCAGGATGTAGTCGCCGCCCGGGGCCGGATCGGCCATGAAGTAGAGGCCCGGCTCGCCCACATTGCGCAGGCCCCGGCCATTGGCGCCGACAATCGCCAGCTGGCTGGTCGCCAGCCAGGCGAAGAGCTCGGCATCGTGTTCGTCGTTCAGCAGGTCCTGATAGGTGCGGACCGGCGCTTCATAGCCGCTGGCTTCCTGGATCACAGGGCCGGCCGGCACGCGCGGACGCTGCGGCCGGGCACCGCGATCCGGATCGGTCAGGCTGACCAGCAGACGCTCACCATCGGGCATCCAGGTGAAGGGCGAGAACACCGCATTGACGCCGCGCTCCACGACGGCCCGGGCCCGGGCGCGCTCGACATCGGCGACCCAGATCCCGATCGTGTCATTGCGGGTAAGGGTGAAAGCGATCCGCGAGCCGTCCGGCGACCAGGAGATCGCGCTGATACCGGCATCGTCCGGCAGTTCGATCGTGCGTTCTTCGCGCGTTTCCAGATCGATCAGGCTGAGCCCGGTGACCGTGCGCGGACCATGACGGCCATTCGTCGCGGCATCGAGACGCAGGCCGGCGAGGCGCTCCATCGGGCGGGCCAGTTCGGACACCGGCGGCAGGGCTTCACGATGCATCAGCAGCAGCGTGTCGCGCGCCGGAGAGAGCGAGGTGTAGGGCGCAGGCGCGGCGTCGACGATGTCGACAATATCCTGCGGCGGCAAGCGGTAGGCCTCCTGCGCAGCCACCGGCGCCAGGCCGAAAGCGGCCAGCGCCAGGGCCGGCGCGGCACGGCGCAGCGCGGTGTGAAGTCCGAGCGGTTTCATGACTATCTCCCCGTATCCCGATCGATGACGGGGAGAATAGGGCGAACATCCCGTCCGGTCGCTGAAAATTCCGTAATGTTCGGCCTTCAGCGCACCGGAACGGACCGCCATTTCAGTCCCATGACGGGCCTCAAGGGCGGAATGCGGCGCACGATCTCATAGCCCGCCACACAGCCTGCCGTCGTGACCCCGGCAAGGACGGCAAACTCGACCCAGACATTCAGACCCATCGGCGCGATCCAGTAGCCGGTGAGGACGGTGATCGTCTGGTGCAGGATGTAATAGGGGAAGATCGCCTCGGTGAGGTAGCGGCGCACGGGACCGTCGCCATTGAGATAGCGGCGGGCCACACCGGTCAGCGCCAGAATGGCCAGCCAGGCATAGAGAATGCGGCCCAGGCGGAAGATCCAGCTCAGCCAGGCCTGCCCCTCCCAGTCGGCCTCCGGACGTCCCAGCCCCCACCAGAGCGCGGCGGCGTAGAGGGCGCAGCAGATCAGGGCCGGAACCAGGATACGGTCAGCGGCGCGCCAGAAAACCTCATTCTTCGCAACGGCATAGCCAATCAGCAGAATGGTGAGGCGATGGGCGTGATTGGCCCAGTCCCATACGAGATTATGGGTGGTGGGGAAATGCGGTTCCAGGAAGATCCGGTAGGCCCAGAAGGGCAGGACGGGGATCAGGGCGAGCAGGAGCAAACCCGTCACGGGACGGTTCAATACCTGCAACATATGGCTGACATAGCCGTCGCACAGTCCCCTCATAAGCGGCACAAAAGGTGACAGTATGAGGCAGTAGACCAAGAGGTAGACGACGTACCAGAGATGGTTCCACGTCGGCACTTCTATACCACCGATTTCCCACCCGAGGATATATCGCGGCCAGAAGGCGAGAAGTCCCTCCTCGATCACCCCCGCCTGACGCAGCTGCGCCCAGGTCTGGGGCATGACCACGACCAGCATGCCGAACACGATCACCGGCAGGAGCCGCCCTGTCCGGTCGAGCGCGAAACGGCCGGCGCCGAGCTTGTCGGAGAGATAGCGGATCGCCACGCCGGAAATGAAGAAGAGCAGGGCCAGCCGCCAGGGATTGAGCAGCAGCATGGCGTAGACAGGGCCGTCATTGGCCCGGGTGCTCTTCACATGCCAGTCCCACGGCACGAAGAACATGCCGACATGGTAGAAGATGAGGAGGCCGAAAGCGATGATCCGCAGCCAGTCGAGATCGTGGCGGCGGGGATGGGCGGCCCCGGAAGCGGCGGGATGGGAGAGCGGCGTCATGGCGGTATCCTTTCGCCGCCAGCCTGCATACCCCTCGCGTTTGCCCCGGCGGTGCGGGACGATATCCGGGCCGGCGGGGTGAGCGACTGCAGTGCGGGGACGGGCGGCGGCGCTCCGGGACGAGCGGCGCGCCTGCCTCTTGCCCCCGGCGCGCGCAAGGGCAAGAACACGGCATGACCCGGACCGAACGCCAGATCGAGGACGGCACCGACCGGCGCGTTGCGCTGTATGCGGGCCTGTTCACCTATGCCATGACGCTGGGCCATCTGGCCGTCAATTCGGCGTCCCGGGTGACCGATTTCGAGCGCATCGGCCGGGAGATGGCCCCCGCCTTTTCCTGGTTCATCGAGGCGACCAGCGTCGTCTACATCCTGCTGCTCTTCATCGGCCTGGTCCTGCTGGAGCGGCGTTTCCCGCTGGCCTCGACCCGCTGGACCGTCGCCATCCCCGTCCATATCATCGGCGTGCTGGCCTATGCGACGATCCACATCTTCGCCATGGCCTGGACGCGCGAAGCCCTGACACCCCTGCTGTTCGGCTTCGACTACCGCTTCTTCGAGGACCCGGTGCGCGAATTCGTCTACGAGCTGCGCAAGGACGTGCTGACCTATGCCTCGCATTTCCTCGTCCTGTCCGGCTTCCGGGCGATCGAGACACACCGGATGGAAGCCATCGGCGCACGGGCCGAAGCACGCCGGACCCACCGGCTGACCCTGAAATGCGGCGGCCGGATCATCCGGCTGGAAGCGGACCGGTTCGACAGTGCCCGGGCGGCCGGCAATTATGTCGAAGTGCACACGCCCGCCGGCGGGCATCTGGCGCGTATCACCCTGTCGGAGCTGGAAAAACAGCTGACGGAAGCCGGCATAGACGCGGTGCGCGTACACCGCTCCTGGCTGGTCAACCGGGCCCGGATCGCCGAGATCGCGCCGACCGGCGAGGGCGATGTCGCCATCACGCTGGAGAGCGGCGCCCGGATCCCCGGCAGCCGCCGCTATCGCGACAGGCTGGCCGCGGCCTGAGCCCGCGCCGCGGCGCGGAACAGGGCCGCCGCCGCCAGGAAAGCGCCGGCAAAGATCACGGTCACGCCGATCAGGCTCTGCGGCCAGGAGGGCGAGCCGCTGCCCATCCCGCCCAGCCAGGCGATGATACCGATCAGCACCTGCGCCCCCGCCATCAGGGCCAGGGTGAGCGCCATGCCGGCGGCCCGCAGGCGCGCGACCACGGCGCCGGCCAGGGCGATCAACACGACGACGCCATACATCAGGTTTGCCGCATTGCCTTCCGAACCGATAATGCCGACAGCGCCATTGATCCAGATCAGCGCCAGGACGGACAGAAGCGCGAGGAAGGCCGCAGCCCGGTAGGCCAGCTGGCCGCTGGTTCTCAGCGCGATGGCCGCACCGAAGACAAAGCCTGCCAGCAGGGTCGCCGCGGCCGCATAATCCCCGAAACTCCAGTCCATGCCCCGTCCCTCCCGTCCGGCTGAAAGGCCACGATAGCAGACCCCGCTGCCGGTCTGTCCAGTCCGCTGGAGCAGATGTCACAAACAGTCAAAACGGCCGCCATGCGATGGTCTAGAGATCGGGCCTGTCCCGTTTCCCGCCCCGGAGCCCGTCATGAATGCCCGCCGCCTGACCCCCGTCCTCCTGATCCTCGCCGTTCTGTCGATGGCGCCCCTGATACCGGGCGGCCCGGTGGAGAACCGCAGTTTCGGGCACATCCCCGTCGCGGTGCTGATCGCGTTCAACGCCTTCATCACGCTGGTGGTGCTGGGCTCGATCCCGCTGGCTGCGCTGGCGCGCCGGGGCGGCCGCCGCATCCTGGTCTGGGTGATCGCCGACGGGCTGGGCTATGTCGCGATTTTCGCCCTCGACCTGCTGCACATCTTCCCGGTCTCGCCGACACCGATGTCGCCGGCCCTGATCGGGTTCGAGCTTGCCGGGCTGGTCTTCGGCCTCGCCATCATCGGCTCTGCCGCCCGCGACCTGCGCCGGCCGCAGCCGGGGCGGGCCCCGTCGCGTGCCCTGTCAGCCGGCGCGCGGCGGCTCATTCTCGGCGGCGCGCTCGCCCTGGCCGGTGCCGCCATCATCGCCGGCACGATCGGCGCGCTCCACTGACACCCACAACTCCACCCGCACCGGCCCGCCCAGGACCGCATCGGCCCGGAAGCGCTCGAAATCCGGACGCTCCGACTTCACCCAGCCGCTGCGCGGCAGCCAGCTGGCCCAGGCGTAATTGACGGTATCGAGCAGGGTTTCGAGCGGGCCGTCATGAACGAAGACGGCATAGGCTCCCGCCGGGATCTCGAGGGCGATCCCGCCTTCGTCCGGCGCGCCTTCGTCCGGCACCCCTTCGTCTGGCCCCGCGCCGGCTTCTGCCCCCGCTTCCCGCGGCCGGGCGGCGAGATAGACCAGGCAGCGGTCCGGCGTGTCGGCGATGGCGGGATGGTCGGCCAGGGTGACGCCGAACAGCGTGTCGCCGGGTGCGGGCGGGTCGGCGTCCAGCACGGACATCCACAAGGCCTCGACGGCCGCCTGGTCTTCAAAGGCGACACCGATGCCCCGGCCGGCGAGCTGCAGCGGCTGCGCCCACTCGACCAGCTGCGGCGGGTCGCGCAGAACCCGGCGCCGCTGGGCGAGGCCAGGCGGCGTCGGCGGGCGCAGGCCGGACTGGTAGCGCCGCGCCGGCCGGGCGCGATAGCGGCCCGGCGTCGTGCCGTACAGGGCCTTGAATGCGCGGGTGAAAGCCGCCTGGCTCTCGAACCCGCAATCGAGCGCGAGCTCCAGGATGCGGACATTGCTGCCGCGCAGCCGGGCGGCCGCCCATGTCAGGCGGCGCTTGCGGATATAGGCCTTCAGCCCTTCGCAATAATGGGCCTGGAACAACCGGTGCAGATGATAACGCGTCAGACCGGCCGCGGCGGCGACCCGGTCAAGCGGCAGCGGCGTATCGAGATGCGCCTCGATATAATCCATCGCCGCCTGGACATGCTGCTGCGCTGTCTCCATCGCTTCGCCGGACCTCCTGCCCGGCGGCATAAACCGGGCCTCCCCGTCTGGCAAACGGCAAGGCCCGGTTCACGGGGCTGGGTCAACCTCGACGACCCGGCTGCCCAGCGTCTGGCGCCGGATATTGCCCAGCGGGTCGTAGACAAACGAACCGGACCCCCACGGTCCCGACGCCGTCACCCGCTTCACACCGGAAGAGAAGAAGATCGCCAAGGCCCTCATCGAGAGCCTGATCCTCAAGCACGACAGCGCCCGCTTCTCACGGGCCTCCTAACCGCCGCTCTTCCTCTCAGCGGCCGTCACACCCCGTCCTGCCGCGCCGGCACCAGGCCAGCGCGGTGGCGGAGCCGTTTGGCAGCTCTATTCGAAGATCATCGGGAGATTTTTCGTCCGGGAACGGATCGGCTTTTTCCGGGACGGATTTTGTCCTGTCACAATCCGTGACGGTCCCTGTCACGCTGCGAGGCACCCCCGCCTCACGGCGAGACACAAGACAACCCTTTGTTTTTGCAGAATAACCCGCAGCACCCCGATCCGGGCGTCACGCTGCGAGACACCGCCCGAACACCGCCCGGAACAGCATATTGCCCCGCTATATCAACCGCTTACGCGCCGACAACGGCGGCGGGCACTCCGTGCATCTTGTGTGAAGATCTATACGCTCATGCGCACCCATGGGCAGAAGGGCATTTCTATCTCCGGAAGAGACAGGGAAGCTGGGTTGTCCGATGCACGCTGGAACAGGGCTCAAGGCACAATGAACGCGCGCTGCAGCTCTATTCCTACTACTAGGCCATCGGAATTTGAGAGAACTACAAAGTGGCGCGTATATGTTCGTGTGTCATCAAACCCTGCATGGATGACATGAATTATCTGATCGCGATCATCGTCGCCCGACAGACAGCGCACTGGCCGGAGACGAAGGAAGGTCTCCTCAACTTCATACCCATTTGCAGTCGCTTGATTGAGGAGTTCTGACAGGCGCACCGGCTCACTCTGAGCAAGGCCCAGAGCACCTCTCACCTCTTCTATGGCGTCGGCAGGACAAATTTCGACGAGATTCACCTTTTCATGCCCTTGCAGCGAAGGGGAGGAACAAGCGACACCTCCAACAAGTGCCGTTAAAGAAATTAGGAGCGTTTTGAAGCCTAGCATCTAATGCCTCTCCACCAAGGGGTCAGTCGGGTCCACGTTATCAAGGTCTTCCTCGAATCCGGGAAGATCAACGTCCGTGTTGTTTTGTACTTCCAAGCCGGTTAGCGCTTCGAATGCGTCGCCCGCATAAGTGTTCGAGTTGTTGCTCTGCGGCCGATATGGGCTATCGGCACCGTTTACCGCCTCGTTGAAACTGGCCAACGCCTCTTGGACCTCGCTGAAATCTGAGGTCAGTTCCACATCGAAAACGTCCACAACCTCAATACCGCGCCCCGCCGGCTCCAGCGTATCTATGCTTCCCGCGGTAGGGTCATCCTGCGCAAGCACGTTTACACCATCAAATGCTCGGTCCGCCAACGCGTCCCCGAGTCCACCAGGCCAATTACCGCTCGGGCCCCCTCTGGAGACCCTGCTCTGATTGGTTTCGGTATCGTCATACTGAACAAAAGCGTGCCCTTTGCCCAAAGCACCGGCGGCACCTCGCAGGCGATAAGCGCGGACGCGGACGCGCGTATTCTCCCCCGTCGGATCCGTCGCATTGAGGGGATTGTTTGCGACATAGGCAAAACCGAAGTTCCGCACAGCAAGGCGAACTGGTCACCGTATGTATGTTTTCCGCGTTAGCTGACCTTCGTGATCGTAGTCGTACCTAGCACCTGGGCCGCAGGCTCGATCGCCACGGCTGTTCGACTCACCACGATCATTGAGTTGGTTGCTTGCCCCCTCAGAACGGAGGAACATCACGTGTAGCCCTTCCTCACTCTCTGAAACAAAAATGTTGAAGCAATCGCAGTCGTCGCGTCCGAGGAAGAAATCCTGAAATGCTGCTTCAACGATCATAAACTTTGACGCCGGCATAGACCCGATCACGGTTGCGTCTTCCTGAGCCGAAGCGAATGACCAGAAGCTCAAGCCACATATTGCAACACTTACGACAACTGCCAAGCGTTTGATCATCCATTGCCTCATGTTCGTTTTCCCGCGTTGGATTACTGGTTCGGTGGCGTATAGATTCGGTATGCGCCACTTGGAGTGCCAAGGTGAGACCTAAAAGTTTCGCCGCGTTGCGTCCTGCTGGCGGAGGTCCGAGAGGCGTAGTAGTCCGCGCTCTGAATATCGCCGACCTGTGTGCCGGGCGCAGCATTGGTGGGAGTGACGCCAGGAGTAGTCGAAAAGTTTTCGCTGTCGAACACATCCATTTGTTGCCGTTGCGCTTGAGGCAAGCTCGGATCGACACGAACAATATTGCCGTTTTGGTCTACCGTCGAGTAATCCGCATGAGCATGCCAAATTCCAACTGTTGTTGACGCACTTCCCGTCTGGCTTACAGAATTTCCCGTACCGGAGTTGCTGGTAGCAAAATATTCAACGCTTTCTATGGCTTGACCATTAGAGTCGACCGCAGGCCACCCCTCGCCAACATCATCGATCGTGACTTCCCGTTCGATTGTGCCGCCAAGCTCGACATTGTTAGCTATGGAAGTAGGGTTCTCGCTCCTAACCGCATCTTCTCCCGCTTCTTCCGGTGTAGGGAAACGATCACCGGGGGCGGTTGCCATCCCCGTGGGATCCGTCCCATTCAGCGGATTGTTTGCGACATAGGCATACCGGTTGAAGTATGCCGGACCGCCGCTTGCGAACCCGACGGGATCCGAGGAGAGGAAGCGTCCGATGGCGGGGTCGTAATAGCGGGCCTGCATGTAGATGAGGCCGGTGTCGGTGTCGGCGATGTGGCCGGTATAGCTCTCGCCATTGTCATTCGCCGCCGGCTGCTGACGCGCCTCGCCGAACGGCGTGTAATCCTCCCGCCACAACAGCGTGCCCGACGCGTTCGTCGCCGCAACCGGCGAGCCGAGATGGTCCGCATGCGTGTAGGTCGCACCGCCGGACTGATCCAGCCGCACCACCGTGCGCCCGCCCAGGCGCAGATAGTCCGTCGTCGTGCCCGCGGTCGTATTGTTGCGGAACACCATCGCGCCGGACGACGTGTAGACCGAGTAGATCGTCTCGCCATTGATCACCTGGCGCACACGCCGGTTGTGCGCATCGTAGACGAAGCTGCCCGTATCCGTGCCCGTCATCGTCACCGGCTGTTCGGACCGGTCATATACCCAGTTGAGCTGACCGTTCGAGGTGGTGTTGCCCCGGCTGTCATAGCTGTAGCTGCGCCAGACATTGCCGGTGCCGGTGTCACGCGCCTGCGAGACACGGTTGGCGCTGTTGTAGTTGACCTCGACGACGCGGCTGCCCAGCGTCTGACGCCGGATATTGCCCAGCGGGTCGTAGACAAACGAACCGGACCCCCACGGTCCCGACGCCGTCAGCAGACGGTTGAGATCGTCATAGGTGAAGCTGCGGTCCTGGCCGGCCACCACATTGTCGTCGATGCTGGTGACGTGCGCATTGGCGTTATAGCCATAGTCAAAGTCCAGCAGCGTGCCGCCGCCGGAGACCGTCATGTCCGTCACCAGCTGGCGCGTATTGTAGGTCATCGACAGGGCGCGGCCATTGCCATAGCTCAGCGCGGCCAGACCACCCGACGGGTGATAGCTCGCGGAAGCGGCGTAGTTGGTCGAGCCCACACGCACCCGGGTCGCACGCCCGAACCCGTCCGGCAGATAGCTCACACTGCGTCCCGCCGGCGTCGTCTGGTGCGTCACATAGCCGTCGGCATTGCGGGTATAGCCCGTCGTGAAGGTCAGACCATCGACCGTCAGCGTCTCCTGGGTGATCGCATCCAGCGCGTTGTACTGGTAGGCCCAGCTCGTCGTGCCGCGCACCGCCGAGGTCATGTTGCCATTGGCGTCATAGCCATAGTCGACATCCGGCGAGGCATCCGGATACAGCACCTGGTCCAGCCGGCCCCGATTGTCCCAGACCTGGGTCACCCGGCTCGCCGCAGGAAGCGTCGAACAGGCCGTGCCGGCGCTCTGGCCGCGCGCGATGCCGGTCGTCTGATTGGCGTTGTCGTAGGCGTAGAGCGTGTCGCCGGATTCCGGAACGGAATGCCGGCACAGGCGCTGACGTGCATCGTAATACCAGGACTGGGCATGATCGACCGTATAGCCGTTGTGCGAACCGTATTGGCGCGCTGTCAGAAGATTGCCCCAGATGTCGTAGGTCATCGCGGTATTGAGTCCCATCGGATGGGCGATCTGGACCGGGTTGCCATCGTCCGGGCTGCCATAGCCCGAATAGGTCGTTGTGGTGATATTGCCTTCCGGGTCCGTCACACGGGTCCGGTTGTCCGACAGATAGGCCGTCGTCGTGGTCGCGTAAGGCGCCACATTCTCCTGGCTCTGGGTGATCCGGCCGAGCGCGTCATAGCTCGTCGTCACACCCTGGGTCGGGTTCGACGAGGTCGAGGGGAAGGAGGTGAAGGTCGCGCGGCCCAGCGCATCATACTGGGTGCGGGTATAGATGTTCCCGCCGCCACCGGAGAGCGCCTGGCGCCGGACCAGGAGGGGGCGGTGGAAACCGTCATGGGTGGTGATGATCCGTTCGCTTCCACGCGTGATCGTCTGCACGATGCCATTGCCGAGATTGGAATAGGCGATCGCGGTATCGGCAAAGGGGGACGGTCGGTCGATGCCGGTCATCCACCCGAGGGTGTTGTAGGAGAAGCCGGTCGTATGGCCGCGCGCATTGGTTACGCTGGTGATCCAGCCATTATTGTCCACCACGCCGGAAATCGTCGCCCCGTCCGGCAGGGTGATGGATCGCGGAATGCCGCGATGATAGCTGGAAAAGCTCGTGCGGCGGTCGAGCGCATCCTCCGCCCAGTTCAGCGTGCCGTCGGCATTGTAGTTATAATCGGCCACGCGGACGCCGAACGCGTCGGTCCAGGTGCGCCGGCCCCGACTGTCATAGCCATGGGTCTCGAAAACGGTGCCGTTGCGGCTGACCTGGGTCGGCAACGCCAGCACCCAGGGTGAGGTCCGGTGCAGATAGGTCGTATCGACCGACCGGGTCCCGCTGCCGAGCGAACTGCTTGCCGTGGAAGCGGTAACCGCACCGTAGCTGTAGTTGGCGTTGGTGCGGTCGATATTGCGGGTATACGTCGTCGTGTAGGTTTCGCCCCCGACCGAGACAGTCCGCGACGACAGATGCCGGGGCCGGGTGAGCGTCGCAGTATTGTCGTTCAGCAATTCGATAAAGCCGAAACCCGCCTCCATCTCATAGGCATTGTCGACCGTCTGCACGAGCGAACCCGACGAGGCGTTCGCATAGACTTCGACCCGGGTTTCCAGCCCCTCAAGATCGCCCCAACGCCGGTTGAAATAATGCCGCGTCCGCACGCCGGTCGGGTCGGTAACATCGACCCACTTGTTGTCGGAAAGCCCGCCGGAACCGGTGAAGGCGCCATTGTCGCTATTGTAGGCGTAGGTCCAGGTGGCGGCGGCATACCCCGGTCCGGAGAGCTGTTTTTGCGTCACCGCCATGACGTCGAAATGACGCGCGATATAGTAAGGTTCTCCCATGCAACCGGTCTGCGTGGCTCCGGTAATGGGCCTGCTGGGCACATAGGTGCGTCCATGGCGGGTTTCCGAGAGCGTGAACGTGCCGGTCACGCCCGTGGGGTGCCGAACGGTAATCGTCTGGTCCGGCAGCGTACAATTTCCCGCCAAGGCCTCGGCGTTCAAACCGGCGCCGCCACCCAGATCGAATTCCCAATACCGGCCGTCGGGCAAGGTTACGCGGTCGAGGCTGCCGTTGTAGGAATAAGTCCAGGTTCGGCCGTTCGCGGTGACGCTGCTGATGTAATCACCGGAATAGGCAATCGTGATCTCGCGGCCGTCATTGGAATGGATGCGGGTCGGTCGGCCCGCACTGTTGTAGACATAGCGAACCCAGTTGCCGTCAACGTCGGTCACTTCGGTCGCCAGCAGGATCGCGTGCCGCCGCGGCAGAGGTTTGAAATTGTGCATGATCGGATCGGCCGACCGGTAGATCAACCGGTCGAAGCGATAGCGGTTTCCGTTGGGCGCGGTAATGTAGAAACCCTCGCCACCCCCGTTGGCGGCGCCGATATCGGCAATGCACTCGACCCGGTGATAACCGGTGGTGCCCACCTGCATACCGCCGATGTAGGGCCCGCGGAAGATACGCTCGGAACCCTGCCCCGGCAGCTCCAGGAAATGACCGTTCCAGTATTCGTGGGCTTGGAGCCCGTATCCCCAGCTATTCACTGCCGGCGGCGCTTCAAAAAGGCAGCGGTTAGTCCATGTTCCCAACGGCTGATTGGTCGGCGAGGCCACGATGGTCCGGACCCGCGGGATATCGATCTGCCAGTCATAAAATTCGGAATGCGAATAGCCGAAATAGACCTCGCCCGACTGGCGGACGCGCCGCAGCGCGACCTCCAACCCCGAATTGCCCGGCAAGCTGACATCCAGATGGGAAAACGAGAGTGATCCGGAACTAAGGTCGATCTGATCGCCCAGGAAACCGGCACCGAAAGGCGCCAGCCCGGCATTCTCACCTTGCCTGGTGAGCCACTCCACTTGCGTCGTTGCCGGACCAGTCCCGCCGCCCGGAGGAGGAGCCGCCGCGAGCAGCAAACCATCGTCACCAGTTTTGGTAGTATCAGCGTCTTGTACGACCGCTGCGGCGGGTCCACCCGTAAAGGCTCCAGAAAGGGACAGCATAACTATCCCGATGCCCAATAGGAAGGATCGGACCGGTAAGGGAAAGCGGGAAGCCATCGACAACAGCCTTTAGATGAGAATCATCGCGCTATACTATTAAAGTTGTATTTTGGCGCACCCCGCCCTCACGTCAAGACAGAAAAGAGCCGAGAGGCGACGGTTCAGGCATTCGAGATCTGATCGCTTCAGCCCACGGCAGCACCATCAGGTACACGCAGACGTATCTCGAAAACGGGGGCACACTCCCTTTATCTTGCCTTCCTGCCCGCCCTTCCGGGCCCGGGTTGGCCGGTTCGGCGAGAACTGGTGTGTATCCCCCTTTTCGCCATCCCCGGTTTCGCAGCGCACAGACCGGACCTCACCGTCTGGCAAACGGCAAGGCCCGGTCTCGCGACTTCAGCGACAGATCAGAACCGCGCCTTGATGCCCACGATGCCGACATTGGACTGGACGCCGGAGAGGGAGACGTCCTGGATGCCGACGAAGGGCTGGAAGCCGTCGTTGAAGACGTATTCCACGCCCAGGTCGAGCTGCGGTGTGAGGTGCATTTCCAGGCCGAGCACGTGCTGGAAGGCCTCGTCGAACTCGGTATTGTCCGGGCCGAGCGTGGTGTGGGAGAAGACCGCGCTGAGATCGGTGTCATGGCCCAGAAACTCGGTGCGGTAGCGGCCCATCACGGTGAGCGCATCGAGATGGCGATTGCCGTCGAAGGCGGCGCCGGTATCGGTGTCGAAGCCGGTCGCCGACCAGACATCGGTCGAGCGCGTGTATTCCACGGCGAAGTCGTAGCGCGGCGTGGTGTATTCCGCCGCGATATCCCACAGGCCGGTGCGGTATTCGATATAGACCAGCGGCGGACGCGGCGCGTTGGGCGGTGAGAAACGGTCGACGGCCTGCACCGTGTGGGCGGTGAAATTATTGTTGTAGATCGTGTCGTGCAGATAGCTGGCCGACACGCGCAGGGCCCGGTCGTCGCCCAGATCGAAGCGGCGCTCGGCCTTCAGGGCGAAATTCGTGCCCAGACCGCCATCCCGGTCGGTGGAATAGCCGGTGCGCAGCATGCGCTCGCCGGTCGCCGCCGTGGCGGAGACGCGCCAGGTATCCGCGATATAGCCCAGCTCCAGCACCGGCTCGTCGGCCAGGGCCCAGAAGAAGTGCTGGTTGATGGAGTGGGTGAAGGGGTTGTAGCCAAACTGCTCGCCGAAATCGATCGTCTTGCGGCCATAGGCCAGATAGCCGCCGAACACGTCGAGATTGCCCAGGACGGCATAATATTCGCGCGTCTGGAACTGGTTCTGGTCGCGCGTGAAGGTGACTTCGGAATACTCGGTGTGCACGAAACCGGTCAGCCAGCCGCCCACGGCGCCGGTGAAGGTGAGGCCGGCGGCATTGATCACGAAATCGGAGTTTTCCTCGCCGGACCCGTGCTGGTCGGGAAAGCGGTTGAGGATCGGGAATTTGCCGGCCGTATCCGTGGTCTCGTGGAAATAGGCGCCCTTGAAGAAACCGCCCAGGGTCAGCGTGTCCGGATCGATCTGGCCGGACTGGCGTGCGCGCAGCAGGAAAGCGACATCCTGGGTCAGGCCTTCCTGGGTGTCGGCCAGCTGGCTGGTCAGCGCCGGGTCGACCCGGATGTGGCGGCCCAGCGCCGTGTATTCGACATCGTGATCCTGTGCAGAAGCAGCACCGCTAGCCGCCGCGAGCGCGGCAGTGGTCAGAAGAATGGTTTTCACTGAAACGTCCCCATTGCCGGCGCGGCACGCCGGAAAATCCCGAAAAGAGATGGGGTTACTAGCAGGGCGGTTTGCAACTGCAAGCCGCGCGTGCCGTAGAAATGATACAGACTTTACAGTGTGTTGAAAAAGAAACGCCCCCGCAGGCGGAACCTGCGGGGGCGTCTCGTTTCAGTCGGGATGAAGCGGGCCTTATTCGGCGTCGGCTTCTTCCTTGACCTCTTCGCCGGTCTCCTGGTCGACGACCTTCATCGACAGGCGGACCTTGCCGCGATCGTCGAAGCCCAGCAGCTTGACATAGACTTCCTGACCTTCGGCGACGATGTCGGAGGGATGGTTCACGCGTTCCTTCTTCATCTGCGACACGTGGACGAGACCGTCCTTCGGGCCGAAGAAGTTCACGAAGGCACCGAAATCCATCACCTTGACGACCTTGCCCTTGTAGATCTGGCCTTCTTCCGGTTCCGCGGTCAGACCGTGGATCCAGTCGAGGGCAGCCTTGATCGAGGCGGCATCGGAAGAGGAGACCTTGATCACGCCGTCATCATTGACATCGACCTTGGCACCCGTCTTCTCGACGATTTCCCGGATCACCTTGCCGCCCGAACCGATCACGTCGCGGATCTTGTCGGTCGGAATGGTGATGGTCTCGATACGCGGCGCAAATTCGCCGAGCTCGGTGCGGGCTTCACCCAGCGCCTTGCCCATCTCGCCGAGGATATGCATGCGGCCGCCCTTGGCTTGTTCCAGGGCCGTCGTCATGATGTCTTCGGTGATACCGGCGATCTTGATGTCCATCTGCAGCGAGGTGATGCCCTCGGACGTGCCGGCGACCTTGAAGTCCATATCGCCCAGGTGATCTTCGTCACCCAGGATGTCGGACAGGACGGCAACGCCGTCCGGATCCTTGATCAGACCCATGGCGATACCGGAGACCGGACGCGTGATCGGCACACCGGCATCCATCAGGGCCAGCGAGGCACCGCAAACCGTGGCCATGGAGGACGAGCCGTTCGATTCCGTGATCTCGGAGACGAGACGGATCGTGTACGGGAAGTCTTCATGGTTCGGCAGGACAGCCCGCACCGCACGCCAGGCCAGCTTGCCGTGGCCGATTTCCCGGCGGCCCGGCGCGAGACGGAAGGACGTCTCACCGACCGAGTAGGGCGGGAAGTTGTAGTGCAGCAGGAACTTTTCCTTGTAGGTGCCGGTCAGGTCGTCGATGAACTGCTCGTCCTCGCCGGTACCCAGCGTGGCGACAACCATCGCCTGGGTCTCGCCGCGGGTGAACAGCGCCGAACCGTGCGTGCGCGGCAGGATGCCGGCTTCCGACACGATCGGACGGACCTGGTCGAGCGAACGGCCGTCGATCCGCTTGCCGGTCTTGATGATGCCGCCGCGGACGATGGAGCTTTCCACCGACTTCAGCACATCTTTCAGAACCGTGCCCGGGATACCGTCGGGACGTTCTTCGGTCAGGGCCAGCTCGGCCACGGCCTTTTCCTTCGCCGCGCCGACCGCTGCATAACGCTCGGTCTTGTCGGTGATGGTGTAGGCCTTGGCGAGGTCGGCTTCGACCAGCTTGCGAACCCTGGCTTCCTCGGCCGAGTAGTCGGCCGGCTGGTAGTCCCAGGGTTCCTTGGCGGCTTTTTCGGCCAGCTTGATGATCATGTCGATCACCGGCTGGAAGGCCTTGTGGCCAGCCATGACAGCGCCGAGCATGATGTCCTCGGACAGCTCCTTGGCTTCCGATTCCACCATCATCACGGCGTCGCTCGTACCTGCAACGACGAGGTCCAGAGCGCTCTCCGGCATTTCGTCGACATGCGGGTTGATGACGTATTCGCCGTTGATATAGCCGACGCGCGCCGCGCCGATCGGGCCCATGAAGGGCAGGCCGGACAGGACCAGCGCCGCCGAGGCGCCAACCATGCCGACCACGTCCGGATCGTTTTCCATGTCATGCGACAGGACCGTGATCATCACCTGGACTTCGTTCTTGAAGCCGGGTGCGAACAGCGGACGGATCGGACGGTCGATCAGGCGCGAGGTGAGGGTTTCCTTTTCGGTCGGACGCCCTTCGCGCTTGAAATAACCGCCAGGAATTTTCCCGGCGGCGAAGTATTTTTCCTGGTAGTTCACGGTGAGGGGGAAGAAGTCCTGCCCCTCTTTCGCGGTTTTGACGCCGACGGCGGTGGCGAGGACCGTGGTCTCGCCATAGGTCACCATGACCGCGCCGTCTGCCTGCCGGGCGACCCGCCCGGTTTCGATGGTGAGCGGACGACCCGCCCACTCGATCGTTTCTTTCTGAATATCGAACATATCGTCTTTCGTACGGATGTGGTCGCGGATCAGCGGCGCAGACCCAGCTTCTCGATAAGCGCTGTGTAACGCGCTTCGTCTTTCTTCTTCAGGTAGTCGAGAAGCCGGCGACGCTGGGAAACCATCTTCAGAAGGCCGCGACGCGAGTGGTTGTCCTTCTTGTGGCTCTTGAAGTGCTCGGTGAGGTTGGCGATCCGTTCGGTCAGGATAGCCACCTGGACTTCGGGCGAACCCGTATCCGTGTTGCCGCGAGCATTGTCCTTGATGAGCGCGGTCTTGCGCTCTTGCGTAATCGACATCGTGTTCTCCTAAAACGCGCTATGTCGCCCCGTTCACGGGGTGAGGTTGAAAACGCGCCAGGGCTGGAATTTTCCGGCTCTGGCGTCGCCGATCGCGACTGCCTGGTCCTTGCAGACCGCCAGGGCCGAGAAGCTGCAGTCCCGACCCGCTATCGAGAGCGGGCGTCGCTGCGTTTTCAGCTCTTGCGCCTGACGCGGGAGCAGGACGATCGGGCGTCCTTGCTTCAATTGGAAGGCTTCCTCCTCGGTCACGGCCAGGGCCGGGATGTCGTCCAGCGCGGTCTGAACCGGGAGCAGAGCTTCCGAAGCGGCGCCCTTATGGGCCATTTCTTCCAATACGTCCAGTCTTGTGGATTCAGCCTCATCGAAACGGCCGACCCGGATCCGGCGCAGCGCCGCAACATGCCCCTCCGTACCCAGCGCGAAGGCCAGATCGCGGGCCAGGGAGCGCACATAGACGCCCTTGCCACAGCGCATCTCCAGCACCGCCATATCCGGCGACGGGCAGTCCATCAGGCTCAGCGCGGAGACATGCACCCGGCGCGCCTCCAGCTCGACCGCCTCGCCGTCGCGGGCGAGGTCGTAGGCGCGCTCGCCATCCACCTTGATCGCCGAATAGACCGGCGGCACCTGTTCGATATCGCCGACGAAGCCGGCCAGCGCCGCCTCGATCGCCGCCCGGTCCGGGCGCACGTCCGACGTGGCGACAATCTCGCCCTCGGCATCCAGCGTGTCGGTGCGCTCGCCCCATTTCACCGTGAAGCGGTAGATCTTCTCGCCCTCGACGGCGAAGGGCACGGTCTTGGTCGCCTCGCCCAGCGCGATCGGCAGCAGGCCGGAGGCCAGCGGGTCGAGCGTGCCGGCATGGCCGGCCTTCTTCGCATTGAAGATGCGGCGCACGGCCGAGACGGCCTGGGTGGAGGTCATGTCGAGCGGCTTGTCCAGGACGATCCAGCCATGGACGTCCAGCCCCTTGCGGCGGCGGGCCATATCAGTCTCCTTCTTGCGCCGGGGATCGGACCCGGATGCTCAAGAGCGGTTGAAAGGGCGGCGAAGCTAGTCCTCTTCTTCCTCGCCCGGATGATCGTGTCTGAGGTCCTGCCTGACCTGCGGCCGGGACAGCAATTCGTCGACATGGCTGGCCGTGTCGAAACTGTTGTCCGGGTGGAAGTTGAGCTGCGGCGTGAACTTCATGTCGATCTCGCGCCCCAGCTTGCCGCGCAGATAGCTGGCGGCGCGGTTGAGCGCCGCGGCCAGACGCACCTGGTCGCCCTGGCCGAGCGGCGCGACATAGACTTTCGCCTGGCGCAGATCGGGGCTGGGCCGCACCTCGGTGACCGAGATCAGCACGCCGTCCAGATCCGGATCGCGCAGCTCCTCGCGGGCAAGAATATCGACCAGCGCATGACGGATGAGCTCGCCCGCGCGCAATTGCCGCTGCGAGGGGCCCTTGGTTTCGTTGCGATGCTGATGCCTGGCCATGACGCGCTCCATCGGTTCGGGTCCGGGGCGCGGGGGTGTACGCCTCTTGCCGCGATGATGCAAGGCATGCGCCCGGCTTTGCAGGGCAAGCGCTCGCAAAAGCGTGAATGGCCCCGCCCGGGCGCCGCGTCTAGTCTCGATCACCGCCGCGGGGAGGAGGACGCAGATGGACAAGTCGGTTGCCGGCTTTTTCGTGATCATGATGGCGCTGGTCGCCCGGCAGGACGATGCGCCGCCGGAGATACCGGTCGCACAGGCCTATCTGGCCGCCTACCAGGCGCAGGATTTCGACGCCCTGGCCGGGCTCTATGCCGAGGACGCCGTGTTCGTCGACCCGACCTCCTTCGATGTCGGCGGCATCACACCGCCGATCGACTGGCAGGGCCGCGAGGCCATCCTCACCGGATTGCGTTCGTGGAATGTCGAACGGCTCGAATATGCCGTCGATCGCAATTATCAGGCCTCCGGACGCACCGTCTTTGACGGCGCGGTCACTGCTGTCTACGCGCTGGAAGACGGGGAACGGCACTACCGCTTTCCCATTGTCACCATCGTCACGGTGCAGGACGGCCAGGTCGTCGAGCATCGCGACTATACCGACTATGCCGGTATGGCGCAGATCACGCCGGCCGGCGATCACTGACGAGGACCCTGCATGAGAAAACATACCGTCGCGGCAGCAATGATGGCCGGCCTGTTCTGCATGCCCGCAGCCCGGGCGCAGGAGATGAACGAGACCGAGCGTTTCGCCCGCGAGTACATGGAACACTATTCCGCCGTCGACTGGGATACGATGGAGGGTTATCTGGCCGAGGATGTGGTGTTCGCCGACCCGACCGCGATGGGGCCGGACTATGGCGAGGACGGTGCCCTGTACGAGGGCCGCGAGGCGGTGATGGAGGCGCTGCGCAGCTTCAGCGCCAGCTATAATCCCATCGAGCTCGGCTTCGAATGGGACACCGTGTTCGAGAGCAATGGCCGCGTTGTCTTCATGGGCCATGTCAACGCGCTCTACCCGGCGCGCACAGAGGGCCAGAATTTCCGCTGGCGCGCCGAACAGGTCACCGTGGTGACGGTGCGCGACGGCGTGGTGATCCGTCATGACGACTACGCCAATTACGCCAACCCCGAACAGGGGCTGATCCCGGCCGCAGAGTGACCCACCGGCACCTGTAGCGGGATGCAGAAAGGGCGGCCCCTGCCGGAGCCGCCCTTTTTCAATGCCAGCTGTTTTAATGCCTGCCGTCCGTCCGAACCGGTCAGTCCAGCTTGCGGGCGATCTCGACCACTTCGAAACACTCGATCTGGTCGCCCTTCTGCAGGTCGTCGTAATTCTCGAAGGCCATGCCGCACTCGGTACCGGCACGAACCTCGGGAACCTCGTCCTTGAAGCGCTTGAGGGTTTTCAGATGGCCCTCGTGCAGCACCGTGTCGTTACGCAGCAGGCGCACGCCGCAGCCGCGCTTCACCACGCCTTCGGTCACACGGCAACCGGCGACCTTGCCGACCTTGGTGATGTTGAACACTTCCAGGATCTCGGCGTAACCGATGAAGTTCTCGCGCTTCTCCGGCGCCAGCATGCCTTCCATCGTGTTCTTCACGTCGTCCAGCACGTCGTAGATCACCGAATAATAGCGGATCTCGACACCTTCACGCTCGGCCAGCTCGCGGGCCTGCTTGTTGGCGCGGACGTTGAAGGCGAAGACCGGAGCACCGGACGACTTGGCCAGGAGCACGTCGCTCTCGTTCACACCGCCCGGGGCAGCATGGACGACGCGGGCGCGGACCTCGTCATTGCCCAGCTTCTCGAGCGACTGCTTGATCGCCTCGGCCGAACCCTGCACGTCTGCCTTCACCAGCAGCGGCATTTCCTGGGTCTGGTCCTGCTTCAGGCGCGCCATCATCTGCTCGAGCGAGGCACCGCCGCCGCTGACCGAACCGGCCGCCTGACGCTCCTTGCGCTGGCGGTAATCGGCGATCTCGCGGGCCCGGGCCTCGTTCTCGACGACGGCAAAGACCTCGCCCGGTTCCGGCGCCCCGGCCAGACCGAGAATTTCGGCCGGTACGGACGGTTCGGCGGAATCGAGCTGCTGGCCACGCTCGTTTACGAGCGCACGCACCCGGCCCCACTGCGAACCGGCAACGACGATATCGCCGCGCTTCAGCGTACCGCGGCGCACCAGCACCGTGGCCACCGGACCGCGGCCCTTGTCGACCTGGCTTTCGATGACCACGCCTTCGGCCGCCCGGTCTGGATTGGCCTTCAGGTCGAGCAGTTCGGCCTGCAGGTTGATCGCCTCGGTCAGCTCGTCGAGACCTTCGCGCTTCTTCGCCGACACATTCACCGACTGCACATCACCGGACATCGCTTCCACGACGATCTCGTGCTGCAGCAGGTCGGTGAGGACTTTTTGCGGATTGGCATCCGGCTTGTCGCACTTGTTGACCGCGACAATGATCGGCGTACCCGCCGCCTTGGCGTGATGGATCGCCTCGATCGTCTGCGGCTTGACGCTGTCGTCCGCCGCCACGACCAGGATCACGATATCGGTCGCCTCGGCGCCGCGCGAACGCATGGCCGAGAAAGCCGCGTGACCCGGCGTGTCGAGGAAGGTGATCTTCTCGCCGCCCTTCAGCTGCACCTGGTAGGCACCGATATGCTGGGTGATGCCCCCCGCCTCGCCGGCGGCCACATCGGTGGCGCGCAGCGCATCGAGCAGCGAGGTCTTGCCGTGGTCGACGTGACCCATGACGGCGATGACCGGCGCGCGGGTGACCTGGCTTTCTTCCGGATCGTCCTCGGCGATGAAGCCTTCTTCCACGTCGGACTCCGAGACGCGCTTCACGGTGTGGCCGAATTCCTCGACCACCAGCTCGGCCGTGTCGGCATCGAGCACATCGTTCACGCGGACCATCTGGCCCTGCTTCATCAGGTATTTGACGACGTCGACAGCGCGTTCCGCCATACGGTTGGCCAGGTCGGATACCGTGATGGCTTCCGGGATGACCACATCGCGGGCGATCTTGTCGCGGCCGGCACCGGTATCCTGGCGGCGCTGCTTTTCACGCTCGCGGGCCCGGCGCACCGAGGCGAGCGAACGCTGCCGCTCCTCGTCGCCATCGACGATATTCTGGATCGTCAGCTTGCCGCGGCGGCGGTTGTCGGTCTTGGCTCGGGCCGGCTGGGCCTTGGCCGGACCGGGACCGGCACTGCCCTTGCGCTTGACGCGACCGCCCATGGCCTCGAGGGCCGAAGCGGCGTCCTCGCCATCATCGCGACGGTCGCGGCGCGGCTCGTCCTTGTCCTTGGCCGGCGCAGCCTTGCGGCGCGGCTCGTCTTCGCCGCGCGGCGTATCCTGGACCGCGGCCAGATTGGCCGCCTCTTCTTCCGCCTTGCGGCGCGCCTCGTCGTCAGCCTTGCGGCGGGCCTCATCCTCGGCTTCGCGCGCTTCGCGTTCCTCACGCTCGCGCTGTTCCTCGAGATGACGCTGCTCGTCCGCCGCGCGCTGGGCGCGCTCCTCGGCTTCCTTCTTCTTCAGCGCATCGCGATCAGCCGCCTCGGCCCGGGCCCGGGCGATGGCGCGCTGACGGGCAACCAGTTCCTCTTCGGACAGGCCAAGCTGGCGCGCCTTGGCCGCAAGCGCGCTTTCGCCGCCCTTGGCCGCGCCGCCGGCACCCTTGCCGGTTCCCGGAGCTCCGTCCTTGCCCGGTGTCGCCACGCGCTTGCGCTTCTTCTCGACCACCACGGCCTTGGAGCGTCCGCGCGCAAAACTCTGCTGCACGGTGCCGGAGCCGGATCGTTTCAAAGAGAGCGGCCTGCGGCCGGACTTGTTGTCGTCTGCGTCGCTCATGCGAGCCTTCCAAATCGGCTTTCGTTCCACGTTCCGCCCCGGTAGCCGAATGCCGGTGCGGCGCACTGTTCAAACCTGCTCGTCCGGTCTGAAGGCTCGCTAAACTAGCCAGCTTAGGCCCGGACGCAACCGCGAAGGCGGTTCATTTCGCATCTGCCGCAAGACCCGCCCCGTGCGGGTCGAGCGGCCGGAAGCCCGAAAGCTTCCGCATCACCGCCGAAAAGGCCCGCGCCTGCGGTCCCTCCGACAGGGAGGCATGGACCACCGGACCGCGCCCCAGCGCCAGACCGATGGCTTCCGCCTCGAAACACCCCGCCACCGGGACATCGCCCCAGGCTGCGCGTGCCAGCCGGTCGAGTTTCGACCGGCCATCCGCCGCCCCGTCCGACGCCTCGATGCGCCAGGCCGGGCGGGCGGCCTTGAGGGCGAGACGCACCGCGTCCTGCCCCGCTGCAAGCTCGCCGGCCCGGCGCGCCAGACCGATCAGGTTCAGCGCGCGCTCGGCCAGAAGCCGTTCGATGGTCCCGGCGAGATCCTCCGGAACCGTGACCGGACCGCCAAAGGCCCGGTTGAATGCCTTGCGGGCCACCGCCCGCTCCACCGACGCCCGGTCGGCGGAAACCCAGGCACCGCGGCCCGGGAGTTTCGCGGCCAGATCGGGCACCACGCTGCCATCCGGCGCGAGGGCGATGCGGACCAGATCCGCCTCATCCCTCACCTCGCCGCTGGCGACGCAGCGCCGTTCACGCGCCTGGCCGCTGACAGGAGACCTAGTCAGTCTCCTTCTCCTCTTCGGCCGCCTCGTCGAGATCGAGACCCAGGGCCTCGGCCTCGGCTTCCAGAGCCGCCAGATCCATGTTCTCGACGTCGAACACGCCGTCGTCCTCACCCTCAGCCTCGACCTCTTCGACCTCCGGCTGCGGCAGGTCGTCTTCGGAGATCCAGCCGGCGGCAACGCGGGCGCGCATGATCATCATCTCGGCATCGTCGGCAGACAGGTTGAAGTCTTCCAGGATGCCCGGTTCGCGCACGCGCTCGCCATTGCGGTTCTCGAACCAGCCCCGCAGGTCGTCGGTGACCAGGCCGGCCAGATCGTCGACCGTCTTGACGTCGTTCTCGCCGAGCTTCACAGCCATCGGCAGTTCGACACCCTCGATCTCGAGCACGGCGTCCTCGACGCCCAGCTCCTTGCGCCTGGCGTCCTGTTCGGCTGCCAGACGGTCCAGATAATCGCGGGCGCGGGCCTGGATTTCCTCGGCGGTGTCTTCGTCGAAGCCTTCGATCACGGCGATCTCGCCGAGGTCGACATAGGCGATTTCCTCGACGTCCGAGAAACCTTCCGTAGCCAGAAGTTGGGCAATGACCTCGTCGACATCAAGGGCCGCGATGAAGAGCTGGGTCCGCTCGGCGAATTCCTTCTGGCGGCGTTCGGACTCTTCTTCCTCGGTCAGGATGTCGATCGACCAGCCCGTCAGCTGCGAGGCCAGACGGACGTTCTGGCCGCGGCGGCCGATGGCGAGCGAGAGCTGCTCGTCCGGCACCACGACCTCAATGCGCTGGTCTTCCTCGTCGAGCACGACCTTGGCGACTTCCGCCGGCTGCAGGGCGTTGACGATGAAGGTGGCCGGATCGTCGGACCAGGGGATGATGTCGATCTTCTCGCCGGCGAGTTCGGACACCACGGCCTGCACGCGCGAACCGCGCATACCGACACAGGCGCCGACCGGGTCGATCGAGCTGTCATTGGAAATCACGGCGATCTTGGCGCGCGAACCCGGGTCGCGGGCAACCGACGGGATCTCGATAATGCCTTCGTAGACTTCCGGCACTTCCTGGGCGAACAGGGCAGCCATGAAGTCCGGATGCGCCCGCGACAGGAAGATCTGCGGACCGCGGACCTCTTCGCGCACATCGTAGATGTAGGCGCGCACGCGCTCATTGTTCTGCAGGTTTTCGCGCGGGATGCCGTCGGCGCGGCGGATAATGCCTTCGGCGCGGCCCAGATCGATGATCACATTGCCGTATTCGACGCGCTTGACGATGCCGGACACGATCTCGCCGACACGGTCCTTGTATTCCTCGAACTGGCGCTGGCGCTCGGCTTCACGCACTTTCTGCGTGATGACCTGCTTGGCGGTCTGCGAGGCGACGCGGCCGAACTCGATCGGCGGCAGCTCGTCGGAGAAGACGGTGCCGATCTCGGCGGTCTTGTCGATTTTCTGCGCGTCGGCGAGCGTGAGCTCCTGGCTCTCGTTCTCGACCTCTTCGACGACCGTCATGTTACGGGTCAGCGACAGCTCGCCCGTCTTCGGGTCGATCTTGGCGCGGATGTCGTTCTCGGCACCGTAGCGCGAGCGCGCGGCCTTCTGGATCGCTTCCTCGATGGCCTCGATGACGATGCTCTCGTCGATCGATTTCTCGGCAGCGACCGCACGGGCGATCTGCAGCAGCTCGAGCCGGTTGGCGCTAACACCAATGCTCATCGGGCAATCCCTTTTGCCGTAAACAGCGACATCATTCGTCTCCTTCAGTCTGCGCGGGCGCATTGCCGCCGCGCGCTTTCAAATCCGCCTCGATCAAGGCGTCCGTGAGTACAAGTTTGGCATCCGCGATCCAGTCGAACGGGATCAGCGCGGTGTCCTCTTCGCCGTCCATGTCGAGAAGGACATTGCCGTCCTCGACACCGGCCAGCAGACCGCGGAAGCGCTTGCGGCCCTCCACCATGCGGTCCAGCTCGATCCTGGCCTCGTAACCCTCCCAGCGCGCAAAGTGCGCCAGCGTGGTCAGCGGCCGGTCGATACCCGGCGAGGATATCTCAAGATCGTATTCACCGGAAACGGGATCCTCGACCTCGAACACGTCGGACAGGGCGCGCGACAGGCGCGCGCAGTCGTCGACATCCACCCCGCTGCCGTCCAGCCGGTCGGTCATGATCTGAAGGCGCGGCTTCTTGCCGGACATGACGCGCACGCGCACGATTTCCAGGCCGAGCCCGGCAGCCACCGGGTCGGCGAGGGCGAGAATGCGGGTGTCCTGCGGGGTCTTGGTCTTCAAGGGACCCGTGTCTCCATCAAAAAAAGAGCGGCCGCCGGAAGCGACCGCCCGATAGCATCATCCGATGCGATCGAACATGTAATAGGCACCTTATACGCCCGAAGGGGCAATGATGCAAGATGAGCGTCAGGAGCGCACCCAGTCCATGAACACCGGCGCGCAATCGCCCAGGCCCTTGGTCTCGTAGCGGGTGGTGATGTGATCGGCGGGGGCGATGCGCCAGTCATCGGCTTTTGAAGCCCGCCAGACGAAGCGGTCATCCTGCCGGAACTCGCTCATGCAGTGATCGGCATAGGATTTCACATCCGTGGCGATGCGCAGCTGGCCGCCGGGCTTCAACAGCCGGGCGAAGGCGTTGCGCGTGGTCTGCTGCACGAAGCGGCGCTTGGCGTGGCGCTTCTTGTGCCAGGGGTCGGGGAAGAGCAGGAAGATCCGGTCGAGGCTGGCATCGGTGAAGCGCGGCAGCAGTTCGCGCGCATCGGCACGGGCCAGGCGGACATTTTCCAGGCCCTGCGCGTCGATATAGGTCAGCGCCTTGGCGACGCCGTTGAGGAAGGGCTCGATGCCGATGAAGCCGGTGTCCGGCGCACGCGCGGCCTGGGCAGCGAGATGCTCGCCGCCGCCAAAGCCGATTTCCAGCACCTGCCGGCGGCAGTGAGGCAGCAGCTCAGCCGCGTCCACCGGCCCGCTCTCAGGCAGGCCGATGCGCGGCAGGAGATCGTCCACCAGCCCCTGCTGGCGCGCCGAGAGCGGCTTGCCCTGGGCACGGCCATACAGGCGGAATTCCGGTGCGTCCGGTTTCGCGGTCTTGCTCATGCGCGGGCATTTAGCGGTTTTGCGACCGCTTGGCATCCCTTGCGTCGCAGACCCGCCGCCTCAGTGCGCGAGCGCGCCTTCATCGGCTTCGCTTGCCAGCGTGCGGACCAGTTCCAGAACGCGCCGCCGGACCTTGGAGTCCTGGATGCGCGAAAAGGCTTCGGCCAGCGACACACCGTCGGCGCTCTGGATGAAGTCGTAGACGACGGGGGTCTGGTCGCCTTCCGCCATGCCTGTGGCGGCCGATTTCTCGCCCAGCCCTTCGAAGAAGAACTGCACAGGCACGTCCAGCACGCGCGACAGCCGGTAGAGCCGGCTGGCGCCGACGCGGTTGGCACCGCGCTCGTACTTCTGGACCTGCTGGAAGGTGACACCCAGTTCGTCACCGAGCTTTTCCTGACTCATCTTGACCAGTTGGCGGCGCAACCGGATCCGAGCGCCGACATGGACGTCGATCGGGTTGGGCCCCCTGGGATTCGCCTTGGGCATTCAATTACCTCATTACCGGTTTGCCACCCCGCGGTGCCGGAACGACGCTATCACAACCCTTGCGTGATTTCACATCACTTTCAGTTCATGTTCGCGTCGACAGCAGCCGGACCACCGCCCGGCGGCGCAGGATCAGGACACCGGCCAGAATTGTCAGGATAACAATCCAGACCGGCACATCGCCCCACCACCCGTATAGAGGAACGCTCACAGGCCTCGGAAGGTTCACATCGCGAACACCTTCCTCACCCGGAGGAATTTCCACCCGGGTCCGGCCATGCGCATCGACCACGCCGGACACGCCGCGCGCGGCCGAGCGGATCATCGGCACACCGGTCTCGATCGCCCGGTAACGCGCCTGGTTAAAATGCTGCCGCGGCCCGGCCGTAACCCCGAACCAGGCATCGTTGGAAATGTTGAGCAGCCAGGCCGGCCGGTCGGCAACCGCACGGACGAAGCCGGGGAAGATCGCCTCATAGCAGATCAGCGGCATCACGGGCGGCGCACCGGGCAAGTCCAGCGTGGTCGCACCCGGTCCCGGCGTGAACTGGTAGCGCGCGAACGCGTCCAGCCCGACCGCGCGCAGGAGGCCGGTCAGCGGCACGATCTCGCTGAACGGGGTCAGGCGCACCTTGTCGTACAGGCTCTCCACGCGCGGCGAACCATTGGGAAAGCGCAGGCCGACCAGGGCGTTGTAGTAGGCGTACTCGCCACTGCCATTGTCGGCGCGGCGGTTGATGCCAGCGACCAGGGTCTGGCCGGCGCGCAATTGCTGGCCGATCAGGGCCAGCGTCGCATCGTCCTCCAGCATGAAAACCGGCAGCGCGCCTTCCGGCCAGATGACATGGGTGACGTCCGCCAGCCCCGGCTCGCCGGTCAGTTCGAGATAGCGGTCGCGCGTCATGGCCGCCCCGCCGGGTGCCCATTTCGCGCGCTGCGGAATATCGGCATGGACCAGGCGCAGCCTGATGTCCGGCTGATAGCCCGCATCGGCACCGGACAGGCGCAGCGCCCCGCCGCACAGCACGACCAGGCCGATCACGGCACCGGCAATCACCGGCGCCAGGCTGGACAGGCGCAGGGGCCGTCCGATGGCGGCCGCCGGCGAGGCCAGGGCAAAAACCGTCAGGAAGGAGAGCCCGTAAATCCCGAACCAGGCCGCTGCCTGGCTCATCGCCCCGCCGGCCGGCCAGGCATAGCCGGGCAGGTTCCAGGGCAGACCGCCAAAGAGATGTCCGCGCAGCCATTCGGTCACGGTGAGTACGGCGGCAAGGACCAGCACCCGCCAGGGCAGGCGCGGCGCGATCCAGGCCTGCAGCACGCCGGCGAGCCCCCAGAACACGGCCAGCATCGCGGCAAAGGCCGGCACGGCCACCGGCACCATGAAGCCATAGCCTTCGCCGCGGGTCAGGAAGGCAAAGGCGATCCAGTAGGTACCGGCGAGGAAATAGCCGAAGCCGAAGACGAAACCGCGCAGGAAGCCGGCCAGGGTGCGTTTCGGGTGACGCCGGGCGCCGTCCAGGCTCCACACCAGCACGCACAGGCCCACCGCCAGCGCCGGCCAGAGATGCTGCGGCGCCATCGCGGTCGCCGACAGGGCGCCGGCCGCAAAGACCACGGCGAGATGCCGCCAGCCCTGACGGGCGGCCAGCCAGGCCCGCGGACGCCAGAGAGCGAGCCGGCGCCAGTTCATGATTCGGGTCCGGCTCCGTCTGCCGCCGGCACGGCCGCTGGCCTGGGCTTGCGATGCGCGGCGCGAACACGCATCCGCTTGATGCGGCGGCTGTCGGCCTCGATCACCTCGAACTCATAGCCGGTCGGGTGACGGATCACCTCGCCGCGCTCGGGCACACGGCCGATCAGGGTGAAAACCAGCCCGCCCAGGCTGTCGACATCCTCGTCCTCGTCCTCGGCGGCGATCTCCTCGCCGACGACGGCTTCGAAATCGTCGATCTCGGCCCGTGCATCGACATCCCAGACGCCGGGGCCGCGGGCGCGGATGGCCGGCGAATCCTCGTCGTCATGCTCGTCCTCGATATCGCCCACGATCGGCTCGATCAGGTCTTCCAGCGTCACCAGACCGTCCGTGCCGCCATACTCGTCGACCACCAGCGCCATGTGCATGCGGCGGCCCTGCATGCGGCGCAGGAGATCGCTGGCGCGCATGGAGGGCGGGGCAAACAGGAGCGGACGGCTGATGGCGGGCAGGATCTGTTTCTGCAGCCAGCCGGGCAGGCGCTCGCCGTCCTCGCTCGGCGCGAGATGGCCCACCACGTCCTTGATGTGTGCAACGCCGACCGGGTCGTCCAGCGTTTCCCGGTAGATCGGCATGCGCGAATGCGCCGCCTCGGCAAAGCGCTGTGCCAGCTCGTCGAGCGGTGTGGAGACCTCGACGCCGATAATGTCGGCGCGCGGAACCATCACGTCGGCAACGCGCAGAAGGTCCAGCGCATCCGCCTCGATGGAGAGCGGCAGGGACGCCGGCGCCGCCGGTGTGGCCGCCGCCGCGACGGGAGTTCGACCGCTTTTACCCAGTATGCGCCGGAACCAGGAGCGGCCCTCCGGGCCCGGCGTGATAGGATTGTCAGCCATTGTGTCTTCGATCGGGAAATTGTCGCTCAGGCGGCATAGGGATCAGCCACCCCCAGTCTGGCCAGCGCACGCCGCTCCAGACCTTCCATGATTTCAGCCTCGTCATCATCCTGGTGATCATACCCCTGCAAATGCAGGAATCCATGGATGATCAAGTGCCGCAGGTGATCGGCGAGCGCGATTTCGCGCGCCTGCGCCTCGCGCGCCACAACACCGGCGGCCAGGGCGATGTCACCAAGGTGATTGTCGGCATGCCCGCCGGAGGGGAAGGAGAGCACATTCGTGGGCCCTTCCCGGCCGCGGAATTCGGCATTCAGGGCCGCCACGGCGTCGTCGCCGGTGAGCAGGATCGCGACGACGCCGGGACTACGTTCGTCGAGCTCTTCGCAAACGGCTTCAACGGCTTGCTCGGCGAGACGGGTCTTGCCGTCCAGCCCGTTCCAGGCCTCGTCCTCAACGATCAGGTCGACAGCGTTCATCGGTCCGGTTTCGCCGTGCCGCTCGCGCGGCGCGCATCGTCCTCATAGGCTTCCACGATCCGGGCCACCAGATCGTGCCGGACCACATCAACACGCGAAAACCGGCAGATGGCAACACCCTTCGTCTCCGACAGGATGCCCAGCGCATGGCCGAGGCCGGACGGCTCGCGCGGATGCAGGTCGATCTGGCTGGGATCGCCGGTCACCGCCATGCGCGAGCCTTCGCCCAGGCGGGTCAGCACCATCTGCATCTGCGGCTTTGACGTGTTCTGCGCCTCGTCGACGATGACAAAGGCACGATTGAGCGTGCGGCCGCGCATGAAGGCGAGCGGGGCGACCTCGATCCGGCCGTCCTCGCGCATCTTTTCCAGCTGGTGACGCCCCAGCGTGTCGGCCAGCGCATCCCAGACCGGCAGGAGATAGGGATCGACTTTCTCGGTCAGATCGCCCGGCAGGAAGCCCAGCTTCTCGCCGGCCTCGACAGCCGGGCGGGTGATGATCAGCTTCTCGACCTTGCGCTGGACCAGCAGCGAGGCGCCATAGGCGACCGCCAGCAGCGTCTTGCCGGTACCGGCCGGGCCGACGCCGAAAATCAGGTCATAGGCCTTGTCATTCTTCAGCGCGCGCACGTATTCGCGCTGGCCTTCGGTGCGGGCGATCAGGCTGGAACCGCGCGGCACGCGGATCACGCCATCCTCGTTCTCGCCTACCCGCTCGTCGGTGTCGCGCAGGCGCAGCGCCGCGCGCACGGCCGCCTCGTCGCAGGTCAGCCCGTGTTCCAGCGAAGCATAGAGCCGCTTGAGCACGCGCTTGGCTTCATCGCGCGCCGCGCCGTCGCCAGCCGTGATGACAATCTGGCCACCGCCGGGCGCCGACAGGCGCACACCCAGTTCCTGCTCGATCAGGATCAGGAAACGGTCGCCGGCGCCGGCCATGCCGCGCAGGCGTTCCTTGTCGTCGAAGAAGACCGTTTCCGAGGCTTCGCGCCGCGGCTTGGTGGCCCGGTTGCGGGGCGGTGTTTTCGCTGAACTCACGCCGCGCTCCGCTCTCCGCCCGCCAGACGCCCGGCCAGCGCGTTACGGCTGGCGCGCTCGATAACGACCTGGCCGATATGGCCGATCATTTCGGCCGGCGCCTCGACGTGGACGGCCTGCAGATAGGGGCTGCGGCCGTGCAATTGCCCGTCCTGGCGGCCCGGCTTCTCGAACAGGACCGGCAGGGTGCGCCCGATCCGGCTTTCGTTGAAGGCAATCTGCTGGGCGTTGAGCAGATCCTGCAGCACAGCCAGACGTTCGCCTTTCACGGCTTCGTCGATCTGGCCCATCATCGCGGCCCCGGGCGTGCCCGGACGGCGCGAATACTTGAAGGAGAAGCAGGAGGCGTAATTCACCTCGCGCACCAGATCGAGCGTGGCCTGGAAATCGGTATCGGTCTCGCCGGGAAAGCCGACAATCATGTCGCCGGAAATCGCGATATCCGGCCGGGCCGCCCGCAGGCGCTCGATGATGGCGATGTATTCCGCCGCCGTGTGCTGACGGTTCATGGCCTTGAGGATCTTGTCCGAGCCTGCCTGCACCGGCAGGTGGAAATAGGGCATCAGCTTGGGTTCGTCGGCGAAGGCCGCGATCAGGTCGTCATCCATGTCGCGCGGATGCGAGGTGGTGAAGCGGATGCGCTCGATACCGCCGATCAGGGCGATATGGCGCACCAGCTGGCCCAGACCCCAGGCACCGTCGGCCTCGCGGCCGGACGGCGGCGCGCCGTGGAAGGCATTGACGTTCTGGCCCAGCAGCGTGACTTCGCGCACGCCCTTGGCGGCCAGGCCGCGCACTTCGGCAACGATCTGGTCGACCGGGCGCGACCATTCCGCACCGCGCGTATAGGGCACGACACAGAAGGTGCAGAATTTGTCGCAGCCTTCCTGCACGGTGACGAAGGCGGAATAGCCCTCGACCTGGCGCTCGCCGGCGAGGCGGTCGAACTTGTCCTCGACCTCGAACTCGGTATCCAGCGCCTCGCCCCGGGCACGATGCGCCTGGGCGATCAGCTCGGGAAGCTTGTGATAGGTTTGCGGTCCGACAACGAGATCGACGACCGGTGCGCGCTTCATGATCTCCGCGCCCTCGGCCTGGGCAACGCAGCCCGCCACGGCGATCGTCATGCCGCCGGATGCCGCCTTCTCCTCCTTCAGCGGGCGCAGGCGGCCCAGCTCGGAATAGACTTTCTCGGCAGCCTTCTCGCGGATGTGACAGGTGTTCAGGATCACCAGATCGGCGCCATCGGGCTCCTCGGCCGGCTCATAGCCAAGCGGGGCCAGCACGTCTCTCATCCGTTCGGAATCGTAGACATTCATCTGGCAGCCGTAAGTCTTGATGAAGAGACGTTTGCGCGTCGAACTCATGAAACCTTCAAAACCGCCTCCGGCGGTTCACCCAATCAGCGTCGTCCGGCCCGCGGCCGGGAAGCGGGGCGTTATGATGGAAATGGGGCCGATAGGCAAGGCCCGCAAGACTATTCGGCCTCTACGGCGCCTTCAGGAACAGTCTCCCGGGACGGCAGTTCATGCGTGGCCGGATCATGCCGCTTGGCGCCGAGCGCCAGGAAGAGCGCGACAATCGTCAGCGCCGAGGCCAGAAGGAAGGGTGCGCCGGCGAAGACAAACGGCGCATCGGCGCCGGTAAAGCCCTCGAACATGCGCGACATGATCAGCGGCCCGATAATCATCGACAGGCTCTGCATCGAGGTCATTGCCCCCTGCAGCTCGCCCTGGGCATTGGGCGGCACGATGCGGGAGATCACGCCCTGCAGCGCCGGCTGGCCGATCCCGGCCAGCGCACCGAAGACGATGATCGGGTAGACCATCCAGCCACTGGTCGCCAGGCCATAGGCGGCATAGGAGCACACGGCCAGCGACAGCGAGACGGCGATGGCGCGCCACTCGCCCAGCTTCGGCACGAGAATGCGGGTCAGCCCGCCCTGCACCAGCGCCGTGGTCAGCCCAACCGCCATCAGCGACAGGCCGATATCGCCGGCCGTCCAGCCGAACTTGAAGTCGGTGTAGTAGGACCAGACAGCCGGATAGACCGCGTGGCCGAGCAGCATCAGGAAGACCGCACCCATCATCACCAGAACCGCCGGGTAGGACCGCATCTGCATGAGCGAACCCAGCGGGTTGGCGCGGCGGATCGAGAAGGCGCGGCGATTTTCCGGCGCCAGTGTCTCGGGCAGCACGAAAAGACCGTAGATCAGGTTCAGCCCGGCCAGGATGCCGGCCGCAAAAAACGGCGCGCGCGGACCGAAATGCTCGCCCAGCAGTCCGCCGATCGCCGGGCCCAGGATGAAGCCGATGCCGAAAGCCGCACCCATCATGCCGAACCGTCCGGCGCGTTCGTGGGCCGGTGTGATGTCGGCGATGTAGGCGTTGGCGGTGGAATAGCTGGCGCCGAACACGCCGGCCAGGATACGGCCGATCAGCAGCAGCCAGAAATGCGGCGCAAAGCCCATCATCGTGTAGTCGAGCGTGAAGCCGGCCAGCGCCGCAAGCAGGACGCGCTTGCGACCGAACCGGTCGGACAGGCCGCCGACAATCGGGGCAAAGACAAATTGCATGCCGGCATAGCTGGCGGTCAGCCAGGCGCCCAGCACCACGGCATTGTTGGCTTCCAGCCCGGTCACATCCTCGATCAGGGCCGGCATGACAGGCATGATCAGCCCGATGCCGATCATGTCGATCAGCACGGTGATGAAAATGAAGATGAAAGCGTGCTTGCCGGGCTTGCGGGCGGACATGACGTCTCCTGCGGGAGGCGGACGCCCTAGTCCTCGGCGCCCTTCAGGGGCACGCCGTAAAGCTCCAGACGGTGATCGACAAGCTTGTAGCCCAGCTTGCGCGCGATCGCTTCCTGCAGACGTTCGATCTCTTCATTGACGAATTCCACGACTTCGCCCGTCTTCAGGTCGATCAGGTGGTCGTGATGCTCGTCGCCGACTTCCTCATAGCGCGACCTTCCGTCGCGGAAGTCGTGCCGCTCGATAATGCCGGCTTCCTCGAACAGGCGGACCGTGCGGTAGACCGTGGCCAGCGAGATCCGCGGATCTTCCGCCGACGCCCGGCGATGCAGTTCTTCGGCATCCGGATGGTCGTCGGAAGACGACAGCACGCGGGCGATGACCCGGCGCTGATCGGTCATGCGAAGTCCCTTCGCGATGCAGATCTGTTCGATACGGTCAGGCATCATCGTCCTCGTCCTTGTTACCGCAGAGATAGGCGTTCACGCCGGGGTTTGTCCATCTTCGCGCAGCCATTTCTCAAGGACAAGCGCATCGGTCCCGTCTGCATAATAGGCCTTGCGCAGCCCCACCTGCCGGTATCCCGCCCGGGCATAGAGCTTTTGTGCCGCCGTGTTGGCGACCGAAACCTCAAGGAAGACCCTGCCGCAGCCCGCCTGCATCAGCCTGTCCTGGGCGGCGGCGAGCAATTGTCCGCCGCGGCCGGAGACCCGGGCGTGCGGCGCAATGCCGATGGTCAGGACTTCCGCCTCGTCGAGCGCCTGGCGCACCACGACAAGGCCCCGCGCCTCGCCATCCCCGCGCAGGATCAGCGCCGTCACGCCGGCCGTCTGCAAAAGGGAGGCGAATTCGCGTTCCGACCAGGCGGCGGCAAAACAGGCTGCGTGCAGCGCCGCCAGCTCGCCGGCGGCGTCCGTCCCGGCGCGCTCGATGGTCACGCTCATGCGGGCTCGATCCCGCCCGGCAGCTTGGCGTCCGGCGGGCGGGCATAGAAGGGCGAGGCCGGCGCCTGCGCCGGGTCTGCCTCGGCCGCCAGATCGAGCAGGGCGTGAAGGTCGAGCTCGCGGACATCGCGGACAGTCGCGCCTGCCGGATCGACAAGCGGTGCGCCCGATCCTGCGAGGACAAGACGGCTCAGACCCAATGCTTCGAGGTGCGCGGGAACCGCATCGACGGTGAGGCGCTGCGGCCCGGACGCTTCCGGTCCGGCCCAGACCTGCAGGATGACCTCGCCGCGCCTGGCGTCGTGCAGGACTGCCAGGGGGCGCACGTCCTCAAGCTGGCGGGCAATCACGGCGAGATTGCCGATGCCGATGGCCACCGCACCCGTCGCCAGGGCCAGGCCGCGGGCGAAGGCCGTGCCGACGCGGGTGCCGGCAAAGCTGCCCGGACCGATCGTGACACCGATCCGCGTCAGCTCGCGGGGGGCGAGACCGGCATCGGCCAGGATCTGCTGCACCATCGGCGCCAGCCGTTCGGCATGGCCGCGGCCGATCCGTTCGCAAAGGACACGGTCCGGCCGGCCATCGGCGCGCAGCGCGACGGCACAGTCCGGACCGGTGGTATCGATGGCCAGCAGGGTCATGCCAGCCCTTTAGAGGATTTTCGCGGCCTCGTCGAAGTCCAGGCGCGGCAGGCGCGGGAAGAGGTTCTTCGTCGTGCCATAGCCCAGATTGACCAGGAAGTCCGACCGCCAGGTCTTCATCTGCGGATCGCCGAGGAAGAATTCCTTGTCCAGACCGTCATTCTCGAACCCGGTCATCGGACCGGTGTCCAGGCCCAGCGCGCGGGCCGCGATGATCAGATAGGCGCCCTGCAGCACGGCATTGCGCTTTCCATTGTCGAGCGTCGAGGCCGGCGCGGTGAACCAGTCGCGGGCACCGGGATTGTGCGGCATCAGCTGGGGCACCTTCTCGTAGAACTCGGTATCCCAGGCGACGACTACCGTGACCGGCGCCTTCATGGTCTTTGCCCGGTTTCCCTCGGACAGGTGCGGCTCCAGGCGGGCCTTGGCTTCGGGCGTGGTCAGGAAGAGAAAGCGCGCCGGCGAGGAATTGGCGCTCGTCGGGCCCATGCGGACCGTGTCGTAGAGCCGTTTCAGCGTCTCGGCCGGGACCGGGCGGGTCTCGTCGAAATCATTATAGGTGCGGGCGTCCAGCAGGATCTGCTTCAGCGCGGCCGCATCGATCGGATCGTTATGGGTGGGCTTGCGCGACAATTCGTCGGCCATGGGGTCGCTCCTGTGCGAATAACCAGTTCGCCCGGACCATAATCCGGGCCGACCGGCTTTTGAATTTCCGCACTGGAAAAAGTCTTTCCGGCGTGCGGAAACCGTTATTCGACGGCTTCCACACCCTGGATTTCGGGAATGTAGTGGCGCAGCAGGTTCTCGATTCCGGCCTTCAGCGTCATCGTCGAGGACGGGCAGCCCGAGCAGGCGCCGCGCATGCGCAGGCGCACGAGCCCGCTGTCGGCGACATAGGAATGAAACAGGATATCGCCGCCATCGCGCGCCACGGCGGGACGGACGCGGGTGTCGATGAGGTCGATGATCTCTTTCACCACCTCGGCATCGGCGCCGTCATACTCGGCATGATCGACGCCGCTCTGCGACGTCTCGAACAGCGGCCGGCCGGACTGCAGCCCGTCCATGATCGCGCCCAGCAGGAAGGGCTTGATATGGTCCCACTCATAATCGTCGGTCTTGGTGACGGCGACGAAATCCTCGCCGAAAAACACACCGCTAACCCCGTCGACCAGGAAGAGATCGGCCGCCAGCGGCGACGCCTCGGCATCCTCGGCATTCTCGAATTCCCGCGGCTGGTCGGGCGAGATTTCGCGTCCCGGCAGGAATTTCAGCGTGTTGGGATTGGGCGTGGCTTCAGTCTGGATGAACATGGCTCGGGTCTCCTGATCGTCACTTGGCCCACCCGGACGCAGCTTTCAACCATGATCGCCGTGTGGGTTTCACACGAGCGCGTCGATTTCCGCCGGATCCATGTCGCTGGGCACCACTGTCACCGGCACCGCGCGGCTCTCGAACAGGCCGCGGCCGCGCGCCAGCGCCGTCACCAGCGGGCCGGGGCCTTCGCTCGAGGAGGAGGCCGCCAGCACGAGCAGCGAGATCAGCGGGTCTTCCTCCAGAAGACGCGCCAGCACGGTCCGGCGATCGCCTTCGCGCAGCAGCAATTCCGGACGCTCGCCGGTCACGGCCTCGGCATCCTCGGCCATGGATTCCAGCAGCGTCTCGGCGGCGGTCTCCGCTTCGCGCTTGGCGGTCTCGGCGACGCCGATCCAGTGATTGAAGTCGCTGGGCTCATGCGTTGCCAGGATGGCGACATGGGCACCGGTCGACACGGCGCGGCGGGCGGCGAAGTAGAGCGCCGTCCGGCACTCATTGCTGTCGTCGGCCACGACCAGGAATTTTCGTGAACTCTGCGGCATGAAACGGAGTTTGGCGTCTCGCGGGCGACTCGTCCAGAGAATGCTGCTACCACCGCGCGGGCAAGGGAGGGCGCATGTCTGCAAGCGAACATCGGGACCGGCGCAATGCCGCGACACCGGCGAGAATTTTCGGCCTGACCGACAAGGCGCTGGTCTGGCGCGGCGAGGACGGGAACGCCGCAGCCGGCCAGGTCGAGCTGGCCGATATCGCCCAGGTACGGCTGAGTGTGGAGATGGCCGGCCAGCAGAGCCAGGTCGTCTGCCGCATCACCGATACGCGGGGACAGGAAACCGTTTTCGGATCGATGCGCTGGTCCGGCGTGGGGCAGTGGGAGCCCGCCGCGGACACATTCAGCGCCCTGCTGCGCGACCTGCACCTGGCCTTGCTGCCCTACCGCGACGGCATCCGCTTCATCGAAGGCTCGTCGATGGTCTTCCTGTTCGTGATGTTCTCACTGGGCCTGGCGCTGACGGGGATCAGCCTGTTCTTCTTCGCCCTGCTCTTCCTGGTGCGCGAACAGGCGTCCGGCCTGTTCCTGATTGCCGGGGTCGTGGCGGGCGTGTGGCTGACCCGCCTGTTCTGGCCCCGCGGGCCGAAACCCTATGATCCGGAAACCTATGCCCGGCCCGCAACACCGCGCGAACCGGAGCCTGCGGACGGGATCTAGTGTCCGGAATGCCCGCCCGGTGCCGTATTGCGCGCCTGGAACGTGACCGCCACCTCGCCGGCCCGTTCAAAGACGAGCGTGCCAGTGACCGCATCGCCCTCGGCGACCGGATCCATGCCGAACACCATCAGGTGCAGCCCGCCCGGCGCAAAGGCCAGCGCGCCGGCATCGGTGATGTCCTGCGGACCCACCTGGCGCATCTGCATCATGCCTTCATCATTCATGGTGTGGGTGTGCAGCTCGATATGGCCGGCACCGTCCATGCGCGCCTCGATGAGGCGATCGGCATGGCCCTGCGCGAGCGTCGCCGTGAAATAGGCCGCCGTCACGTCGCGGCCCTGCGGGTGCGGCCGGATCCACGCATCGGCGATCTCGACCACCGGGGCGATGCCGTCATCAGGCAACGGCGCGGCCGCGTCAGCCGTTTCAGCAGGTGCCGCGAGATCCATCCCGCCATGGTCCATGGCGCTATCCCGGGTGGCGGTGTCTTCGGCCGGTTCGCTGCAGGCTGTCAGGGCGAGGCCTGCGGCTGCAATCAGGGCATAGTGCTTCATTGAAGTCCTCCAGCCGCTACAGGACCGCGCCTTGGAAAGGCCCGCCATGCGGCGAATTGTCCGCCTGAACCATTTCATCGCGATCTTGGTTGATGAATGGATCGATTTTAGTGCCAGAAACCGATGATTTCCTTGGTTTCCTTGAGGATCGGCGCGGCGATCACATCGGCCTGCTCGGCGCCTTTTGTCAGGATGCGGTCGATCTCGGCCTGATCCGCGATCAGCCGGCGGAATTCCTGCGAGATCGGCGCGAGATATTCCACGGCCACATCCGCCAGCGCCGGCTTGAACGCGCCAAATCCCTGACCGCCGAACTCGGCAAGCACTTCCGCCTTGGTCTTGCCGGTCAGCGCGGCATAGATGCCGACCAGATTGGACGCTTCGGCACGGCTCTCCAGGCCTTCCAACGTTTCCGGCAGCGGCTCGGGATCGGTTTTCGCCTTCTTGATCTTGCGGGCGATCGTGTCGGCATCGTCTTCCAGATTGATGCGCGAATTGTCCGACACGTCGGACTTGGACATTTTCGCCGTGCCGTCGCGCAGGCTCATGATGCGCGCGCCCGGCCCCTGGATCACCGGCTCGGTCAGCGGGAAAAAGGCCTCGCCATCGCCATAGTCGCGGTTGAAGCGCGCCGCGATATCGCGGCACAGCTCGAGATGCTGCTTCTGGTCCTCACCGACAGGCACATGCGTCGCCTTGTAGGCGAGAATGTCGGCGGCCTGCAGCACGGGATAGGTCAGCAGGCCGACGGAGGCGCGCTCCTTGTCCTTGCCGCCCTTGTCCTTGAACTGGGTCATGCGCTCGGCCCAGCCCAGACGCGCCACGCAGTTGAAGATCCAGGCCAGTTCGGCATGTGCGGAGACAGCAGACTGGGCGAAGATGATGCTCTTGTCCGGGTTCACGCCGGCCGCGATATAGGCTGCAGCCGCAGCACGCACGGCACCGGGCAGGGCCTTGGGATCGTGCGGCATGGTGATCGCGTGCATGTCGACCACGCAATAGATGCACTCGGCATCGCCCTCATCCTGCAGCGCCACCCAGTTCTTCAGCGCGCCCAGATAATTGCCGAGATGCAGGCGGCCGGTGGGCTGCATGCCGGAAAAGATGCGCTTGGGACCGGTGTAGTCGGTGGGCGTTTCGCTCATGGGATCATGCCTTGGCAGAAAAGGGTCGGACGGCGCGTCTTACCCAGCCGGAGCCCGCGCCTCAAGAGCGCTTGAGCGCCGTGCGCACTTCGGACAGGCGCAGGGCACCGGTCAGAACCGCGGCGAGTGCGAACACGACAAGGCCTGCCGCGCATACCACGGCAAGCACCAGGAGGGTCGAATTGAACAGCCAGGGATAGAGCCAGCCGTGGTTCTGGTGCGCCAGCAGCAGGAAGCCGGCCATGATCGCGCTGGCCACGACAATGCGCGGCAAGCGGTTGAGCAGGCGGGCATCTGGCTCGAACAGGCCGCGCCGGTGCAGTGTCACCGCGAGCAGCAGCGTGTTGACCCAGCCGGCGACCGAGGTGGCAATGGCGAGCCCGGCAAAGCCCAGCGGTCCGAAGAAGAGCGTCAGCCCCAGCGCGAGATTGATCGCCACGCCGGCCGTCGCGAACTTCATCGGTGTCATCGTGTCCTGGCGCGCAAAGAAGCCCGGCGAGAGCACCTTGATCAGCACGAAGGCGGGCAGGCCGGCCGCAAAGGCGATCAGCGCCTGGGCCACCATTTCGGCATCCCGGGGCGTGAAGGCATCGCGTTCGTAGATGCCGGTGGCGATGAAGACCGGGATCGCTGCCAGCGCCGCTGCGGCCGGCAGGGTCAGCGCCATGGAAATCTCCAGCGCGCGGTTCATCGCATTGCCCGCCGCCGGCAGATCGCCGGCCCGCAGGCGCGCGCTCAGCGTCGGCAGCAGCACCACACCCATCGCGATCCCGACCACGCCCAGCGGCAGCTGGTAGAGGCGGTCGGCGTAGTAGAGCCAGGACCGCGCGCCTTCCTGCAGCGTCGCGATGGAGGAGGTGACGAGGATATTGATCTGGGTGACACCGGCCGCCATCGCACCGGGAACCCCGAGCACGATCAGCCGCCGCACATCCGGAGTGAGTTTGGGCAGGCGCACGGACAGCCGGACCCCGGTCGCCCGGGTTGCGGCCCACAGCCAGATGAGCTGAGCGACACCGGACACACTGACACCCACTGACAACCACAGCGCCAGCTCTTCACCCCGGGCCGGGGAAAAAGCGAGAATCCCGATCAGGGTGAGATTGAGCAGGACCGGCGCTGCAGCGGCCACGGCAAACTTGCCGTGCGAGTTGAGGACGCCGCTGAGCATGGCGCTGAGCGACATCATCATGAGGTAGGGCATGGTGATCTGTGTCAGGAGGACCGCCAGGCCGAACAGGCCGGGGTTCCCGACGAAACCCGGCCCCAGCGCATACATCAGCCAGGGCATGACCAGTTGTGCCGCGACCACCAGAACCAGCATGGCTGTCAGGAGGACCGACAGCACCTGACGGGCAAACAGCTGGGCCTCGGTCAGACCGTCGGCTTCCAGCTTGCCGGCATAGAGCGGTACGAAGGCGGCGTTGAACGCGCCTTCTGCGAAGATCCGCCGGAAAAGATTGGGGAATTGCAGGGCTGTCAGGAAGACGTCAGTAATCGCGCCAGCGCCCAACGCCGCCGCCAGCATCATCTCGCGCACGAGGCCGAGGACCCGGCTGGCCATGGTAAAAAGCCCGACCACCGCCGAGGACCTGAGAAGACGCATGCCGTTACCTCAGTACGCTGGCGCGGGCCCGCGCGATACCGCGCTGGGCGGCTTTTTCGTCGGCGGCCGTCTCGCTTTCGCTCAGCACGGCCATCAGACCTTTTTCCACCCGCTCGATCACCTCGGCATCTTCCAGCTTGGCCTGCCCGTGACTGACATAGAACACGTCGGTCGCCCGCTCGCCATAACCGTCGATCTGGGCGGAATTAAGCGCGAGGCCTTCATCGGCCAGCACGTCTGCCAGATCGGCCAGCAGACCGGGCCGGTCGCGGCCGGACGCCTCGATCACCGTGGCATTCTCGGCAATCTCGTTGGAGATCGTGACAGAGGGCGTGACCCGGAAAGCGGCATCGCGGCGCTGCAGCGGCATGGATTTGCGACGGCGCACGGTGAGCTCGCCCGTCGCGACCTCGCGCAGATAGGCGACCAGGGCCTGGCGCTGGCGCTCGTCCTGCTGGCCATAGGGCTGACCGGCCGCGTCCTGGATGTAGAAGATGTCGAAGACCTGGCCCGATGCGGTCGTGTTGATCGTCGCGCCGACAACATCCGCCCCCATCTCGGCAAAGGCGGCCACGATATCGGCGAAGATGCGCGTGCGGTCGGGCGACCAGATCATCACCTCGGTCGCCGCGCGCCGCCGGTCCACACGCACACCGGCCGCCGTTGTCTCCCCGGCCTCGAACGCCCGGCGGACAAAGGCCGCATGGCGATACCGGTCCTCACGCCCGAAGGACACCCAGTAGGCGTCGTTCAGTTCGGCCATCCACCAGGCCGCAAATTCCGGATTGAGCCGCTCCAGCCGAGGCAACACGGCCTCGCGCTCGGCCCGCGCCCGGTCCGACAGGCTGCGCCGGGCCGAGGCCATTGCATCACCATCGCTGAGCAGCACCGCTTCGGTGGCCGTATAGAGTTCGCGGATCAGCTGGCCCTTCCAGCCGTTCCAGACGCCGGGTCCGACAGCGCGGATATCCACCACGGTCAGCACGGTGAGCAGGCGCAGACGCTCGACCGAGCCCACCGCAGCCGCGAAATCGGCAACGGTGCGCGGATCGGACAGATCGCGCCGCTGGGCGGTATCGCTCATCAGGAGGTGGGAGCGGATCAGCCAGGCGACCAGTTCGGTATCGTCATGACCCAGGCCCAGGCGCTCACACGCCGTCAGCGCCCGCAGCGCCCCCTCGATACACTGGTCGCCCGCTCCCTTGCCGGTATCGTGCAGCAGGATGGCCAGGTGCAGCGCGCGACGGTTCTGGATCAGCGGCGCGATCCGCGTCGAGAGCGGATGATCGAGCGGGTGCAGCCCGTCCTCGATCTCGCGCAAAAGGCCAAGCGCCTGCAGCGTGTGCTCGTCGACCGTATAGCGGTGATACATGTTGAACTGGGTGCGTGCGACGATATCGCCGAATTCCGGGATATAGCGCCCCAGAACGCCCGCCTCGGTCATCATGCGCAGCACCGCCATCGGCGCCGGACTGTCCAGCAACACGGCAAAGAAGGCGCGTGCCGCACGCGGGTCGCGGCGAAACTCGTCATCGATCAGATAGAGCGTTCGGCCGATCCGGGCGACGGCTTCCGGGTGCAGATCGAGCCGGCGCGAGGCGGCCATGTGGAAGAAGCGCAGCAGCCGCACCGGATCCTCGCGGATCTGGGTGGCATGGGCAAAGTCGAGCCGGCCCTCGCGGATGATGAACTCGCCGACATCGGCGCCTTCCTCACGATCCATGCCCGGCGGCAGGAAACGGGCCAGCCCTTTCGGCTTGGCCTTCCAGGCATCGGCCTCCAGCTTGGCGCAAACCAGGCGGGTCAGCGAGCCGACGGCCATGGCCGTGCGGAAATAGCGGCGCATGAAACGCTCGACAGCACTTTCCGTCTCGCTGTCCTCATAGCCCATGCGGGCGGCGATTTCTGGCTGCAGATCGAATGTCAGCCGCTCGTCCTTGCCGCCGGCGAGATCGTGCAGATGGAAGCGGACGGTCCACAGGAAGTCGTCGGCCGCCACATAGCGGCTGACATCCTCGACCGAGAGCAGACGGGTGCCGACCCAGCGTTCGAAGGCATCGGCACCGTAGAGAAATTGCGCCAGCCAGCGCATCAGCTGCAGGTCGCGCAGCCCGCCCTTGCCGGATTTCAGATTGGGCTCGACCGTGTAGCGCGAGCGCCCGGCCTTCTCGATCCGCGCATCGCGCTCGCGCAGCTTGGCCTCGACAAAACCCTGCAGGTCGCCCGCGACGATTTCCTCGCGAAAACGCTGGGCAAGCGACTGGGTCGCGGTCTCGTCGCCCGCCAGATGGCGCAGGCTGAGCAGGGCGGTGCGTTCGGATGCGTCCTCGCGCGTCAGATCGAGGGTCTGGTCGATCGTGCGGCAGGCGCCACCCCCGACATCGATCTTCAGATCCCACAGGGCGTAGAGGAATTGCTGCAGGAATTCGTCGGTCTCCGGCCGCTCGCCTTCCGGCTTCACCAGCAGGAGATCGACATCCGAGGACGGAGCCAGCTCGCCGGCCCCGAACCCGCCCTGGGCACACAGGGCGATGCCGGCCGCTCCGTCGGGGTCGCCTGCGGCCATGGAGTCGAACAGGGCGTGCAGGCAGACACTCATCCCGTCGGACAGGACCTGCGCCGCGGCGGCACCGCCGCCGGCACCGGACAGACGGGCAAAGGCCTGTTCACGGAACCCGTCCAGCGCCGAGCGGACATGGGCCAGCCCGGCCGAGCGCGCGGCAGGCGAGGTCCAGCCCGACTGCGCCGTGGCGGCAGCCAGTTGCGCCCGCAGTTTCAGGGCGTCGAGCGAGGCGGGCAGGGCGGACCGTGTCATGACGGCGTCAATCTAGTCGTGCCGCGGGCCGCCGTCACGCCTTCTTCACCAGCGATTTTAGCGCATAGACAAGGTCCAGCGCCTCGCGCGGCGTCAGCGTATCCGGGTCGATCCCGTCCAGCCGCTTTTCCACTTCCGACGGCTCGATGATCGGCGCCTGTTCCGGCTCGGCCACGGCAAAGAGCGGCAGGGTGTCGAGCGCTGCGGCAGGAGCCCCGTCGGACTCCAGCCGCTTGAGGATGGATCTGGCCCGGCCGATCGCCTTGCGCGGCAGACCGGCCCGGCGTGCCACCTCGATGCCGTAGGAGCGGTCGGCCGCCCCGGCCCCGACCTCGTGCAGAAAGACCAGCTCGCCCTTCCATTCCTTGGCCTTGAGGGACACGTTTCCGGCCGCATCGAGATCCTCGGCGAGGCGCGTCAGCTCGTGATAATGCGTCGCGAAGAGCGCGCGGCAGCGATTGATCTCGTGCAGATGTTCCGCTGCCGCCCAGGCAATGGACAGCCCGTCAAAGGTCGCCGTGCCGCGGCCGATCTCGTCGAGGATGACAAAGCTGCGCGGTGTCGCCTGGTTCAGGATCGCCGCCGTCTCGATCATCTCGGCCATGAAGGTCGAGCGGCCACGCGCCAGATCGTCGGCCGCCCCGACGCGGGAATAGAGCCGGTCGGCGACGCCGATCTCGGCCCGCTCCGCCGGGACATAGCAGCCGGCCTGGGCCAGCATCAGGATCAGGGCATTCTGGCGCAGGAAGGTCGATTTACCCGCCATGTTGGGGCCGGTAACGAAGGTCAGACGGGCCGCATTTTCCCCCGATCCGTCCAGCTGGCAGGAATTGGGGGTGAAACGCCCTTCACCGGATTTCGCCAGCGCGCGCTCGACCACGGGATGCCGGCCGCCATCGACAGAAAACGTAAATGAATCGTTAATTTGTGGGCGGCACGCCCCGGTCTCTTCGGCCCATTCGGCGAGCGCGGACGACACATCAAATTCTGCCAGAGCAGCCGTCGCGACGCGGATAAAGCCTGCCAGCGCCTCCACACGGTCACGCAGTGCGGAGAATGTCTCGATCTCCATCGCCAGCGCCCGCTCGCCGGCACTCGCGATCTTCGATTCCAGCTCCGCCAGCTCGGTCGTGGTGAAGCGGACCGCATTCGCCATGGTCTGGCGGTGGATGAAAGTGTCGTCGCCCATCAGCGCATCGGCATGACGTGCGGTCACCTCGACGAAATAGCCCAGCACATTATTGTGCTTCACCTTCAGGCTCGAAACGCCGGTCGCCCCGGCATAGGTCTGCTGCAGACCGGCGACGATGCGGCGCGAGGCGTCGCGCAATTGCCGCGTCTCGTCCAGTTCCGGCATCCAGCCTTCAGCGACGAACCCGCCATCGCGCGCCAGCAGTGGCGGCTCGTCGACAATCGCCCGGTCGAGATCCCCGACCAGGGCTGCAAGCTCCGGCTTGTCGGCCAGGGTCAGCGCCGCGATCCCGTCGGCGATACGTTGCGGCGGCCGGTCGAGCCGGGCGTCCAGCAGGTGCGCGGCGATCGCCTCGCCCTCCTGCAGCGCGCCGCTCAGCGCCTTGAGGTCCCGCGGACCGCCACGGCCGACGAGCAGGCGCGACAGGCCGCGCTCGGCATCGCCGGCGGATTTCAGACGATCGCGCAATTGCCGGCGCAGCCCGGCCTCGCGCTCGAACCAGGCGACGGCATCCAGCCGCGCCTCGATCGCCGCGACATCGGTCAGGGGACGCGACAGCCGGTCGGCCAGCGCCCGCGCACCCGGCGCGGTGACAGTGCGGTCGATTGCGCCGAGCAGCGAACCCTGGCGGTCACCGGACAGGGTGCGATCGATCTCCAGGCTGGCCCGGGTCGCCGGATCGATGGCCAGGACACTGCCCTCTCGCGTCTGGCGCGGCGGCGACAGCTTGGCCGGAGCACCGGCCTGGGACAGGGCGAGATAGTCCAGCAGCGCCCCCAGCGCGGCGCGCTCGGCCTTCGAGAAATCCCCGAACGCGGTCAGCTCCTGCACCTCGAACTGGGCCTTGAGCTGCCGCTCCGCTGAAGCGACATCGAACTTGGCCCGCGGCAAAGGCGTGAGCGTGGTGCGTGGCAGAAGGCCCGCCGCCTCACCGAACCGGCTCTCCTCGACCAGCAGCTCGGCCGGGTTCATCGCCGCCAGCTCGGCCGTCAGGGCGTCCCCGGAAACGGCGCAAACCGCAAACTCGCCGGTCGAGATATCCGCCCAGGCGATGGCGTTCTCGCCGGTCGCCAGTTGGGCCAGGGCGGCAATCCGGTTGGCCGAACGCGGATCGAGCAGGCTGTCCTCGGTCAGCGTTCCCGGCGTGACGATACGGGTGATGGCCCGCTGCACCACCGCCTTGGATCCGCGCGCCTTGGCCGCCTTGGGATCCTCGATCTGCTCGCCCACGGCGACCTTGAAGCCCGCCTTGATCAGACGCGCCAGATAGGCCTCGGCCGTGGCTGCCGGCACGCCGCACATCGGGATCGGCTCGCCCTGGTGCTCGCCGCGCTTGGTCAGCGCGATATCCAGCGCCGCCGCCGCCCGCACCGCATCGTCGAAGAAGAGCTCGTAGAAATCGCCCATGCGATAGAAGAGCAGGGCATCGCCCGGCGCCTGCGACCGCAGGGCCAGGAATTGCTCCATCATCGGCGTGGCGCCCTCGGCCGAGGGGAAGGCACGATCGGCGGGCATGGGAAGGCTGGACAGGGAATTCATCGGCGCAGACGGTGGCGAGGTTTCACCTTGCGTGCAAGGGTGTGAAGCGGCTAGAGCCCATACGATTGTCCATAATCAAAATAAAGCAGGGAAAACGGGGATGAACGACAGAACCAGCCACGTCGAGGACGAAGAAGCGCTCGCCTTTCACAAGGAGCCCGTTCCCGGCAAGCTCGCCCTGTCTCCGACCAAGCCGATGGCGACGCAGCGCGATCTCTCGCTGGCCTATTCGCCGGGCGTGGCTGCGCCGGTGAAGGCGATCGCGGAGAATCCCGACGCGGTCTACGACTACACCTCCAAGGGCAATATGGTCGCCGTGATCTCCAACGGTACGGCTATTCTCGGCCTGGGCGATCTGGGCGCCATGGCGTCCAAGCCCGTGATGGAAGGCAAGGCGGTGCTGTTCAAGCGCTTTGCCGATATCGACGCGATGGACATCGAGGTCGAGGAAACCGATGCCGATGCCTTCATCGAATGCGTCAAGCGGATCGGCAACACGTTCGGCGGCATCAATCTGGAAGACATCAAGGCGCCGGAAAGCTTCATCATCGAACAGCGCCTGCGCGAACTGCTCGACGTACCGGTCTTCCATGACGACCAGCACGGCACGGCCATCATCTCCGTCGCCGGCATCATCAATGCCTGTGACATCACCGGCCGCAAGATCAGCGATCTGAAAGTCGTGGTGAACGGCGCCGGTGCGGCCGGCATCGCCGTGCTCGAACTTCTCAAGGCGATGGGCGTCAAGCACGAGAACGCGCTGCTGTGCGACTCCAAGGGCGTCATCCACACCGGGCGCGACGGGCTGAACCAGTGGAAAGCGGCGCATGCCGCCGACACGGATCGCCGCTCGCTGGCCGAGGCGCTGGACGGCGCCGACTGCTTCCTGGGCCTGTCGGTCGCCGGCGCGGTGACCCAGGACATGGTCAAGGCGATGGCCAAGGACCCGATCATCTTCGCGATGGCCAATCCGGATCCCGAGATCAGGCCGGAAGACGTGCGTGCCGTGCGCGACGATGCCATCATCGCCACCGGCCGGTCGGACTATCCCAACCAGGTCAATAATGTCCTCGGCTTCCCCTACATCTTCCGCGGCGCCCTCGATGCGCGTGCCCGCACGATCAATGAAGAAATGAAGATCGCCGCGGCCCGCGCCCTGGCTGCGCTGGCGCGCGAGGATGTGCCCGACGAGGTGGCCGCCGCCTATCACGGCTCGCGCCCGTCATTCGGCCGCGACTACATCATCCCCTCGCCCTTCGATCCGCGGCTGATCCACTACGTGCCGCCCTATGTCGCCCAGGCGGCGATGGACACGGGCGTGGCGCGCAAGCCGATCGCCGACATGACCGCCTACCGGGCCTCGCTGGCCCGGCGCCTCGACCCGACCGCTGCCCTGCTGCAGCGTATCCAGGGCGCGGTGATGGGCCATGGCCGCCGCATCGTCTTTGCCGAAGGCGAAGAGCCCTCGGTGATCCGCGCCGCCTATGCCTTCCAGAACCAGGAGCTGGGCAAGGCGATCCTGGTCGGCCGCGAAGAGATCACCCGCGCCAACATGCGCCAGGTCGGTGTGCCGGAAGACGCGATCGAGATCGTCAATGCCCGCCTCTCGGACCGCAATGCGATCTATGCGGACTTCCTGTACGAGCGCCTGCAGCGCAAGGGCTATCTGCGCCGCGACGTGCAGCGCCTGGTCAATAATGACCGCAATGTCTTCTCCGCCTGCATGGTGAAGCTGGGCGATGCCGACGGCATGGTGACGGGCACGACCCGCTCCTATGCCGCAGCGCTGAGCGATGTCGGCCTGGTGCTCGATCCGGCGCCGGGACAGCGCGTGATGGGCATGTCGATCGCCCTGGCCAAGGGCCGCACGCTGTTCATCGCCGACACCAATATCGCCGAGTTCCCCGACAGCGAGGCGCTGGCCGATATCGCCACGGAAACCGCGGCGGCGGCCAAGGGCTTCGGCTTCACCCCGCGCGTTGCCTTCCTGTCCTATTCCACCTTCGGCAATCCGCAGGGCCAGCGGTCCGACAAGCTGCAGGAGGCTGTGCGCCTGCTCGACGAGCGCGGCGTGAACTTCGAATACGAGGGCGAGATGAATGTCGATGTGGCGCTCGACCCGTCACACCGCTTCCTCTACCCGTTCTCGCGCCTGAAGGGTCCGGCCAATGTGCTGATCATGCCGGCCATCCACGCCGCCTCCATCGCCACCAAACTGCTGCGCGTAGCCGGCGGCGCGACCGTGATCGGTCCGATGCTGGTCGGTGTCGAAAAACCCGTGCAGATCGCCCGTCTCGGCGCCTCGGTCAGCGAGATCACGACGCTGGCGGCCCTGGCCGCCTATGACCCGGAAAAGCACGAGGTGGAGAGTACGCTGGCGGAGTAGGGCTACTCCGCCTCCACCGTCTCGCGTTCGGCGAACTTCTCCTCGCCGCGTGCGCCGGGCGGTCCGCGGAAGGCGACAAACACCAGCAAGGCGGCGGCGGGCAGGGTCCACGCCGCCGTCAGCACGAAGAACATCACCCAGCCGACCGCATCCGCCAGCACGCCGGAAAAGCCTGACAGGAATTTCGCGAACAGGGCGTAGAAGGAGCTGAGCAGCGCATACTGGGTCGCCGCATTCGCCGGATCGACCAGGCTGGAAAGATAGGCAATGAAGACGGTGGTGACGAAACCGCCGGCCAGATTGTCGCCGACGATGGCGATGGCCAGTTTCCAGGCATCGTCAGGCTGTGCGGTCGCGGCCAGCCAGGCATAGGCGCCATTGGTCACGAAGGTGATGCCCAGGCCGACCATCAAGGCCCGCATCATGCCGATGCGATAGGCCACCACACCGCCGAGAAACAGCCCGAAAAGCGTTGACGCGAGCCCCGGCCCGCCCTGGATGCCGCCAACAACTGCACGGTCGAATTCCAGGTCCGAATAGAGCGGGGCGGCCATCACACCCATGGTGAAATCGCTCATCCGGTATAGCGAGATCAGCGCGAAGACAGGGATGATCCACCATCCCAGCCGGCCGAAAATGGCCTTGAAGGGCTCATAGACGGCCTTGGCGACCTTCAGCCCGAAACCGCCCTCCAGCTCACGCTTTCCAGCGCCGGCCCTGGGTTCCTTCATCGCGAAGACGAGCCCGGCGGAGACGAGCATGGCACCGGCCATGGCGAGGAAGGACACGTCCCAGTCAGCCCACTCGGAAATGGCGAGGCCCAGGCCGGATGTCATGTAGGCGATGCGGTAACCGAAGGAGTAGGCCGCCGCCATGTTGGCCTGCATGTCATTGGGCGCGGACTCGATCCGCCAGGCGTCGATGGACACGTCAAGCGTGGCGCCCGAATAGGCCAGCAAGAGCGCGGCAATGGCGACCGGGACAAGGCTGACCAGAGGGTCGGTCTGCGAGATGATGACCAGCGCGATCACCGTTCCGGATATCGCCGTGACAATCCAGGAGCGGCGCGCGCCGAGCAGGCTGTGCAGCACCGGGATCTTCACCCGGTCAACGACCGGTGCCCACAGCCATTTCAGCGTGTAGGACAGGGTGACGAAGTAGAAGAAGCCGATCGTCGAGCGTTCGATACCGGCATCGCGCAGCCAGTAGGACAGTTTCTGGAACACCATGTAGAGCGGCAGGCCCGACGCGAAGCCCAGGATCAGCATGGAGATCATGACCGGGGTGAAGTAGACGGTGAGCGTCTTGAGCCAGGTGGTGCGGCCAACCGCACCGATCTCCGCATTGCTGTCGGCCATGTCCCTGAAACTCCAGCGGGTTGAGATCAGCCCATGCTGGCCCGCTTTTGCCGTCCGCACAAGTTAACGAGGACGGCGGTGAGGCGGTCGGGGTCGAGGGGTTTGGAGAGGAATTCGTCCATTCCGGCGCCCAGGCACAGCTTGCGGTCGCTTTCCGAGGCATTGGCGGTAAGTGCGATCAGCGGCAGGGTGAGCCCGGCTTCGCGCGCCTTGCGGGCAACATCCGGTCCGTCGCGCTTGGGCATGCGCTGATCGAGCAGGGCGGCGTCGAATTCCTGCACCGCCAGCGCCTCGCTGGCGGCCTCGCCATCGGTCACGAGCGTGACGGCAATGCCCAGGCTTTCCAGGCATTTGCGGGCAATGAGAGCATTGACCGGATCGTCTTCGGCGACCAGCAGGCTGAGTCCGGAGACATCGGGCTGTACGGACGGCCGCCGGGGTGCTTCGGTGTCCGGCGCGTCCTCCCGGCCCGTCAGCCGGTCGATCAGGGTTGCCGGGCGGACCGGTTTGACCAACCAGCCCTCACCCGGGCCGGCCGTTTCGATGACCGCCGCCTTCTGGTCCGGCGCGACGAGGTGCCAGGTCCGCACGACGCCGGTTTCGGCAGCGGCCGCCGCCCAGACCGGATCGACAAGAAGCTCCCGGCCATCGGCCTCCGCGGCGAGCATGTCGGGCGAGTCGATTGCCAGCGCGTCGGCGCCGAGCGCCTGCAGCTGGTCGCACAGGCTCGTGCGCAGAATGGCATTGGGCGCCGCGACCGCGACCCGATGGCCCGTCAGCGGCTGTGCATCCATCACCGCCTCGACGGGCAGGTCGAAAACGACCCAGAATTTCGCGCCTTCGCCCAGGCGGCTTTCCAGGCCCATCGTGCTGTCCATCGCCTCAACGAGGCGGCGGACCATGGCGAGACCCAGACCGGCGCCGCTTTCGGCGCCGTCACGCTCCGCGGCGCCGCGCTCGAAATGCTCGAACAGGGTCTGCTGATCGGCTTCGGCAATGCCGGGCCCGGTATCGCTGACGGAGAGCGCCAGACGCACCGCGCCGTCGGCGCCGGGTGTGCCGGTAATATCGACCCGCACACCGCCGGACCGGGTGAATTTCACCGCATTGCCGATCAGGTTGAACAGGATCTGGCGCAGGCGGGCGGCATCGCCGATGACACGCACCGGTGCACCGGCGGCCTGGACGACCCCGATCTCCAGCCCCTTCTCCCGCGCCCGCGGCGCTGCGAGTTCGACGGTTTCTCGCACCAGCTCGACCACGTCGACCGGTTCGGGACGCAGATCGAGCTTGCCGGCCTCGAGGCGCGACAGATCGAGAATATCGTCCACCATCGCCAGCGCATGGTCGGCCGATGTGGCGATCGAGCGGACATAGTCGGCCTGGTCCGGGCGCAAGGGTGTGGCTTCCAGCAGGCGGGCGACGCCGAGCGCGCCAGCCAGCGGCGTACGCAGCTCGTGGGTAACAGCGGCGAAGAAGAGGGATTTGGCGCGCTGGGATGCTTCCAGATCGTCATGCGCCTCGCGCCGGCGGGTGACGTCACGGCCGACGGAGATGACCCCGCCATCGTCGGGAAGCAGACGCTCGTCCCATTCGATCCAGAGCGGACCGGAGCGCGTGCGCATCAGCATTTCATAGCGGCGCTGACCGGCGGTCGAGACCGGCGGCGCCACGGAAAACCAGCGTCCGACCCAGTCGGTGCGCTCGCCGCCAAACGCCGTGAGAAAGGCGGCATTGACGTAGAGCACGCGGCCGCTGTGGCCGCGCACCAGCATCAGCTCACCTGCCGCATCCAGCGCTGTCAGAAGAACGGCATCAAGGGCGGGCTCGATATGAAAACGGCGCGGCCCGGACTCTCTGGCGTGGCCGGCGTGGTCGACGCCTCGGCCGGCGAGATGCGTGACAGGGTCCGTGTCCGGGTCCGGCACGCGATCCGGCGCCCGGTCCGGGCTTTTATCCGCGTCATGGCGTCCTGTATCACCGCGCGCCGTATCAGGGTGATCCGTGACATCGTGATCCGTGACATCGTGATCCGTGCCACCGCACCCGGCATCAGCACGACCGGCATCGCTTCGAACGGCCGCCTGCCGTGCTGCCGGGCCTGTCGGACGGACGATTTCAGCACGCCGGCGCATGGGGTCAGGCGCAGACGCTCGCGCAGCCCCGGCGCCCGCGCACCGGTCTGCGTCGTCCTGCCTGTCACCCTCGCCCGCGGCGCCGGTGCGGGAGCCGTCCCGCGGCGCGCCGGACGGGAGCCCGGAGGATCCATCTTTGCCGTCCCGTTTCATGCCGTCCTGTCTAGCAGGGGACGGTTAACGAAGCGTCGTGACCGCCCCCGCCCGCGCGCACCGCAAGGCCGGGCGCAGCGCAACGCCGGGCGCAACCCGGCAGCGGCAGGAGGTTGCGCCGCGCCGGATCGCGCCCGGGCCTCCGGAGCCCGGTTTCAGGAGCCGCTCACAGCTCCGCCCTCAGCCTGCCCGCAGATAGACCGGGCGCAGCACAACGGCCTGCATGGCCATGCCGCCTACTGCGCGGCGAGCGCTACACCCGCAGACATCTGCGTCGCCTCGAACAGGCCGCGCCGGCAGGACAGCGCTTCGGCGATATGGATGCGACGCACGCCTTCCTGGCCCTCCAGGTCGGCAATGGTGCGGGCGACGCGCAAGACGCGATGATAGGAGCGGGCGGTGAGATTGTGCGCTGTGGCCGCCTCGTTGAGCAGGGCCTCGCCCGGCCGGTCCGGCGTGGCGACATGATCGAGAATGTCCGTTGGCAGATGCGCGTTGAGATAACCGCGTGCCGCCTGGATCTCGCGGGCCCGGGCGACGCGCCGGGCAGCCTCGGCCGTGCCTTCGGCCGGCGGCGGGAGGGCCAGATCGGCGGGCGTGACCGCGGGAACATGGATCTGCAGATCGATCCGGTCGAGCATCGGACCGGAGATGCGTGCCTGATAATCGCGCGCGCAGCGCGGACCGCGGCGGCACCCGGTACCGCCATCCCCGCCACCGCCGCAACGACAGGGATTCATGGCAGCAACCAGTTGAAAACGCGCCGGGTAGACGATGTGGGCATTGGCCCGGGCGACGGTGATCGAGCCGGTTTCCAGGGGCTGGCGCAGGCTGTCGAGCACCTGGGGATGGAATTCCGGCAACTCGTCGAGAAACAGCACACCGCGATGGGCGAGCGAGGCCTCGCCGGGCCGCGCCCGCGTTCCCCCGCCGACCATCGCTGCCATCGAGGCCGAATGGTGCGGCGAGCGGAAGGGCCGTGTCCGTGTCAGCCGCCCGCGCTCGAGCAGGCCCGCGACCGAGTGGATCATCGAGACGTCGAGCAGTTCCTCCGGTGCCAGGGCGGGCAGAAGGCCCGGCAGGCGCTCGGCCATCATCGACTTGCCCGATCCCGGCGGCCCGACCATGAGGAGATTGTGATGTCCGGCCGCAGCGATCTCCAGCGCACGCTTGGCCGCTTCCTGGCCGCGGACCTGGGCGAGGTCGGGACCCGTGCCGGTATCGAGCAATTCACCTGGCACCGGGCGGGCGAGCACCTGGGTGCCCTTGAAGTGGTTGATCAGCTGGATCAGCGTCGCGGGCGCGAGAATGGCCAGGTCACCCCCGGCCCAGGCCGCTTCGGCACCGCACGCCTCCGGACAGATCAGCGACAGGCCGGCCGCATTGGCGGCCACCGCAGCGGGCAGCGCACCCGGTGCCGAGCGGATGCGCGCATCGGCCCCCAGCTCGCCGAACACCAGGTGTCCTTCGACGGCATCCTTGGGCAGTATGCCCATTTCCGCGAGCACGCTGACGGCGATCGGCAGGTCAAAATGCGCACCCTCCTTGGGGCGGTCGGCCGGCGCGAGATTGACGATCAGCCGCTTGGACGGCAGCGACAGCCCCAGCGCCGCAAACGCCGCACGTACCCGCTCCCGGCTTTCCGTGACCGCCTTGTCGCCCAGACCGACGACGGAAAAGATCGGCTGCTGACCGCCTGCTACCTGGACTTGTACGTCAACCAGGCCCGCCTCGGCCCCGTCGAACGCCACCGATGTCGTTCGAGCCGCCATGATTTCTCCCTGACGTACCGGGAAATTGAATCGCTGAGCAGCCGCATGCGTCGCAGAATGCCGCTCACCGTGCCTTTCTGCCACAGTCGCCCAGCGACCGCCCTAAAGGCCCATCATGACAAGGTTTTCCACAGACCCTGTCCACACCCGGATCAAAACAGGAACACAGAGTGAACGAAGAATCAGGACACGTCAAGCGTGTATTCTAGGCGGCCAGCCGGTTCTCGACGCAATCCCAGAAAATGGCGCAGGTATCGATGCCGGAGAAGCGCTTGAGCTCCTGCACGCCGGTCGGCGAGGTGACGTTTATTTCTGTCATCCGGCCGCCGATAACATCGATCCCGACCAGCACCAGGTCCCGCTCGCGCAGGACCGGGCCGATCACGTCGCAGATGGCGCGATCGGCATCATCGAGCTCGGAAGCCTCGGCCACACCGCCGACATGCATGTTCGAGCGGGTCTCGCCCTTCTGCGGTACGCGATTGATCGCGCCCACAGGCTCGCCATCGACAAGGAGAACGCGCTTGTCGCCCTTCTCGACCGCCGGCAGGAAGGCCTGGGCGACGACCGGTTCACGCGACTGGGCAAAGAACATTTCCAGCAGCGAGGAGAAATTGCCGTCGCCGGGGCGCAGCCGGAACACGCCGGCGCCGCCATTGCCGTAGAGCGGCTTGATGATGATGTCGGAATGGGTGTCGCGGAAAGCCCGCAACGCACCGGTATCGCGCGAGATCAGCGTCGGCGGGATCAGATCCGGGAACATCAGCGGCAGGATCTTTTCCGGGCTCGAACGCACCCAGGCCGGGTCGTTCAGCACGAGGGTCCGGCCCTTGAGGAATTCCAGGATGTGCGCGGCGGTCTGGTAGGCCATGTCAAAGGGCGGGTCCTGGCGCATCAGGACGACATCGACATCCTCGGCCAGGTCCAGCATGACCGGTTCGCCGAGATCGGCATGATTGCCCTGCTGGTGCCGCACGGTCACGGGACGCGCCCGCGCCAGCACACGGCCCTGCAGCCAGACCAGCTGGTCGGGATGATAGACGAAGAGCTCGGCGCCGCGGGCCTGGGCCTCTTCCATCAGGGCGAAAGTGGTGTCTGCATCCACATTCACCGTCTCGATCGGGTCCATCTGGACCGCAACGCGCATGGTCATCAACGTGTCTCCGGGGCGCCCAGCAATTGCGGACCGGAGTTAGGGGTTTGCGCCGCCGGATCAAGGGCCGGGCGGGCTTCCCCCTCACACACTTCCGCGCGGCGCTCACCGCGGGCGGGCAGATCGGTGGGCACACCATCGATGCGCACATAGGTGATCACTTCTTCCACACCCTCGACCAGCGAGGCATGGCCGGAGGCGCGCTCGAGCTCGGCCCGGTTGCGGGCAACACCGAGCAGGTAGACATGGCCGTCGCGGGTCTCGACATTGAAATTGATCGAGCGGACGTTCCGGTCGGCCGCGAGACGCGCATTGACCCGCGCCGTGATCTGGCCGTCGCGGACCCGGTTGCGGAAACCGTCTCCCGGACCGATCTCCAGCTCGTTGGCGACATTGCGCACGGCCACCGACGACCAGGCCAGGCATTCCGCCATGCGGCGGTCGGCCTCGCGCGGCACGGCGCCGGTCAGAAGGGCAATCCCCTCTGTGACCTCCACATCGACCCCGTCGAGGGCATAGCCCTCGGTGCGCAGCATCGCGGCCTTGATCGAGACGGACGCGTTCGTGTCGTCCAGCTGGCGGCCGATCGAGCGCTCCTCCTGCACCGTTGAACAGGCGGTCAACAGGGCGAGGGCAGGCAGGGCCAGAATGCGGAACATGGGGACGCTCTCCAGTCGAATCGTGCGGTTCACTCTACGCGATGGGACGCGCAAGACCACGTCCCGGTTCCCGGCCCGGCTGCACGCCGTTGCCGCCGATCGGATTCAGATCAGGCTGACCGCGCCATCGCCGGGGACCCAGGCGGCGCGATGATGCACCGGAAGCCGGCCCGGCGCGACCAGAAACAGATCATAGCGCACAAACAGCCGCCGGAAGCGGGCATCGTGCCGGGCAAGCCAGAGGCTGGCTGCCCGTTCGATGCGCTGGCGCTGGCGCGGACCGACGGAGTCGCGCGCCTCGGCGACAGACGGACGCAGCTTGACCTCGATGAAGGCGATGTATTCGCCGCGACAGGCAACGAGATCGATCTCGCCGGCCGGCGTACGGGCGCGGCGGTCGAGCAGGCGATAGCCCTTGGCCGCCAGCCAGGCCATGGCCAGCCATTCGGCCCAGCGGCCGCGCGCTTCCGCTGCCTGCCGGGCCCGGCTCATCCCTTGTCCCGCAGCGCCAGGGCGCGGGCATAGACGTCGCGCCTGGCCCAGCCGGACTGGGCGGCGATCTCGGCCGCGGCGTCCTTGACCCGCATCTCGGCGAGCACGCGCTTCAGCGCCGCATCGATGCGCGCCTCGTCCCAGCCGGTCTCGCTGGCCGGTCCGATCACGATCACCACCTCGCCGCGCGGCGGCCCGGCCTCGGCATAGTGTTCGGCCAGTCCGGCAAGCGTGCCGCGACGCGCCTCCTCGTGCAGTTTGGTCAGCTCGCGGCAGACGGCGGCAGGCCGGTCACCCAGCACCTTCGCCATGCTCGCGAGAGAGGCCGGCAGGCGGGAAGCGCCTTCATAGACAACCAGACTGCCCGGCGACCGGCCCATTTCCGCCAGCCAGGTCTCGCGGGCTCCGGTCTTGGGCGGCGGAAAACCGGCAAAGGTGAAACAATCGGTCGGCAGGCCGGCAATCGCCAGCGCCGCCAGAACCGCGGACGCGCCGGGGATCGCGATCACTTTGTGGCCGGCCGCAATGACCTCGCGCGCCAGCTTGAAACCCGGATCGGAAACGAGGGGCGTGCCCGCATCGGAGACCAGCGCGATCCGCTTGCCCGCTTCCAGCGCCGCCAGGATGTGCGGCCGGACCTTCTCGCCATTATGGTCGTGATAGGGCTGCAGTTCGGCCCGGATCCCGTAGGCATCGAGCAGGCGGCGGGAGACACGGGTATCCTCGGCCAGAACCGTATCGGCGGCGGCAAGCACGTCGAGCGCACGCAGGGTGATGTCACGCAGATTCCCGATCGGGGTGGAAACCAGGTAGAGACCCGGCTCCAGTGCTTGCCCCTTTCCACCCGGCCAGATAGCTTCGCGAGAAATTTCACCGGGTAGTCCGCTCATGCCGTCCGTCATTCTTTCGCGTTTTCATTCCTGTCTTGCCAGCATGACACAAAGCGCGGGCTTGCGCGCCTTCGCTGTCATCGGTCTTGTCGGCATCGCCGTAGCAGCCTGCAGCACCACGCCGCCGCCCCCGCCGCCGGTGCAGCAGCCACCCGTTACCCGGCCGGAACCGGAGCCCACGCCGGAGCCTGAACCCGAGCCGGAAGTGCGCACCGGGCTCATTCCGCCGCACATGGCCGATCGCGACCTCGTCCGCGTCGCTGTCCTGCTGCCCTTCTCGGCCGAGAATGCCGGCGCCCGCGCGGAAGCCCTGCGCCTGCTGCGCGCCGCCGAACTGGCCCTGTTCGAGCGCGGCAGCGGCAATCTCCTGATGATCCCCAAGGACACACAGGGCACGCCCGAGGGCGCACGCGCCGCTGCCATGGCGGCCGCCGGCGACGGTGCCGACATGATTATCGGTCCGCTGTTCGGCCCCGCGGTGTCCGGTGCCGCCTCGATTGCGCGCCAGGCCGATATTCCGGTGATCGCCTTCACTACGGACACGACGGTGGCAGGCGACGGCGTCTATCTGATGAGCTTCCCGCCGGAGATCGAGGTCGAACGGATTGTGGAATACGCCGCCCGCCAGGGTGTCGAGCGCTTTGCCTATCTGGGCCCGCAGGACCGTTATGGCATGGCGGTCTATGATGCCCTGCAGAACAGTGCCGGGCTGAATGGCGGCTATGTCGCCGCAGATTCCTTCTATACCGGCGATGTCGAAGCCATGGCGCGCGCGTCGGCGCGCCTGGCCAGCGGTGTCTTCGAACCGCTCACCCCGGAAGACGCGCTCGAGCTGCAGCGCCAGGAATGGGTGCCGGATCCCGATGCCGCTTTCCAGGCCGTGATCCTGCCCGAGGGCAGCACCCGCTTGCGCGCTCTGGGCCCGCTGCTGGTCTCGCAGAATGTCGATCCGCTGGTCGTGCGCTTCCTGGGCACCGGCCTGTGGAACGATCCGGAATTGCTGCGCGAACCGGCGCTGCATGGCGGCTGGTTTGCCGGCCCCGACCAGGCTGCCCGCGAACGCTTCGAGACGGCCTATCGCGAAGCCTATGACAGTCCGCCCTCGCGCATCGCCAGCCTGGCCTATGATGCGATGGCCCTTGCCGCACACCTCGATGGCGGCGAGCGCGGCTTCTCGCGTGCGGCGATCGAGGAAGAGCAGGGCTTCATGGGGGCGGACGGCCTGTTCCGCTTCCGCTCTGACGGGATGATCGAGCGCGGTCTGGCGATTTTCGAGATCCGCCCGCGCGGCCTGCGCGAGATCGAACCCGCCCCGCTGAGCTTCGAACCGCCGGCTTTCTAGAGCGTGACCAGGTGAAGTGGGAACCGGTTCACCGGTTCGGTCACGCGACGGCTCAGGATTCCGGAGCAGGGGCGATTCCGCAGGAAACGATCCTGTTCTGGGGTACGAGTTCGCCGGAAACCCCGTCGGCCAGAAGACGGCCGGCGGCGGTCAGGCGTATCCGCGAGCCGGCCTGATCCACCATGCCCTGGCGCATCATGCGCGCCAGACCGTCAGGGTCGATCCCGCTGCCGGTAGTGGCGTGCAGATGATCGATGTCCAGCCCGTCCGCCAGGCGCATCCCCATCAGGATGCGTTCGGCGATCTCGTCCGCGACGCCAAGCGCCTCCTCGCTCGCAATGCCGGTACCGGTCTCTGTGACGCGGCGGATGTAGTCGGCCGGCCGCCGGGCGGCCTCTGTCGCCGCACGTCCGCCAGCGCTCGCGCGCCCGATGCGGCCATGGGCCCCCGGGCCGATACCGATCCAGTCGCCGCCCTCCCAGTAGAGCCGGTTGTGGACCGACTGGTCGGCGCGGCTGCGGGCGTGGTTGGAGATTTCATAGCCCTCGAACCCGGCCGCCGCGCACAGGCTTTCGGTCAGCTCGTAGAGGTCGGCGGCAAAGTCCGGCGGTGCGTCCAGCTGTTCGCCGCGGCCGGCGCGCTTTCCGAAGGCCGTACCCGGCTCGATGGTCAGCTGGTAGGGCGAGATATGCCCGACACCGCTGGCCAGCGCCTCGCCGAGTTCGGCTGCCCAGTCATCTGCCGTCTGGCCGGCGCGGGCATAGATCATGTCGAGCGAGACGCGGGCGAAATCACGCTGGGCCGCGTCGATCGCCCGGCGCGCCAGTGAAGCGTCATGATCGCGGCCGAGCGAGACCAGTGCCTGGTCGTCAAAGCTCTGCACGCCCAGCGACAGCCGGTTGATACCCGCCGCGGCCATGCCGGCAAATCCGTCGATATCCTTGGGATTGGCTTCCAGCCCGATTTCCGCGCCGCCGGCGAAGCCCCACAGACGCCCGGCCTCACCGATCACGGCGGCGAGCTGCTGCGGGGTCATCAGGGATGGCGTGCCGCCGCCGAAATGCAGGCTGGCGAGCGGCCGGGCACCGGTGCGGGCGCGCCAGTGCGCCATATCGGCCAGCATGGCGGCCAGAAGCGCCTCGTCATCGCCCTTCGGCCGGTAGACGTTGAAGTCGCAATAGGGACAGATACGGGCACAATAGGGCCAGTGCACATACAGCCCCAGCGCATTGCCGGGGCCGGAGGCCGGCCCGTCGCTCACGATCCGAATTCCGCCGCGATCATCGCGGTCAGGGCGCGAGCGCGGTGGCTGAGTTGGCGTTTTTCCTCGGGCGCCATCTCGCCGAAGGTGCGGCGCTCGCCCGCCGGGCAGAAGACCGGGTCATAGCCGAAACCGCCCTTACCGCGCGGCGGCCAGACGATCGTGCCCGCCACTTCGCCGCGATAATGGCTGATCGATCCGTCAGGCCGGGCGAGGGCAATCACGCTGACAAAGCGCGCCGTACGGTCGGCCGCCTCGCCCAGTTCGTCATGCACCCGCTGCATGGCCCGGCCGAAATCGCGCGGCTCGCCGGCCCAGCGGGCGGAATAGATGCCGGGCGCCCCGTCCAGCGCATCGACGGACAGTCCGGAATCATCCGCCAGGCAGGTGAGGCCCGTCGCCTCGCAGGCGGCCCGCGCCTTGAGCGCAGCATTACCCTCGAATGTCGGCTCGGTTTCTTCGGGTTCAGGAAGGTCAAGTTCAACAGCGCTTTTCAGGGCGATCCCGCGGGGTGCGAGAATGTCCCGCAACTCCTTGATCTTGCCCGCATTATGGCTTGCGAGAACCCAGGTTTCACCGTCTGAAATCGCCATTATTCCGGTCCTCTTTTATCGCCTTTCGAAAAATTCATATCGAAAAACGATATTTTTCGCTTGCGCACCCGCCGCCTCTCGTTTATCGATAAACAACAAGGACGGGAGACACCGTCCCGCGTACCACGAATGACAACGGTAATTGGTCAGATTAAAGCAGAAAGGAAACAGTCAAATGGTCAGGTCCGGAAATTCGAGCATGCAGGTCGTCGCGTCCATCGCGGTCAATGCCATGCTGCTGATCTCGGTTGCGGCCGGCGCGTTCTACGCGATTGCACCGGTTGCTGCATGATTGCTACTGACGGGTGAGGCCTGACGGGCGGACGCGCCGCTCACAGGCCTCATTCGCAAGCCGCATTGCCTATGGGAAGGGGCGGGCATGAAAACACTGGGCCAAGGATCGCTCGCATCCATTGTGAAGATCATCCTGGATGTCGTCTGGTATCTGGGCTGGGTCCTTTTGAGTTTCGCCGCGCTGGTCCTGCTGGCTGCCGCTGCCACGCTCGTCATGGATTTCCTCGGCTATTCGCCGGGTGTTGTCACAGAGCTTTTCCAGTCGATCCGCGAACACGGCTGGCTTTTCCCGCTGCTGGTCACCGAGATCATCGCGTTCGTGATCGTGATCGACCGGCTGCGCCGCATTTCCTCGACCCTGATCGCGGGCGACCCCTTTGTGCCGGAAAATGCCGGGCATCTGCGGGTCATTGCGATCGCCATCGCCGGCTACCAGGTTCTGCGTCACGTCACGCAGGGGGCCGTTGCGATGCTGCTGACCATGATGGACCAGCCCGTTCTGGGCGGTCTGGAACTCACGGCGACGGCGAATATCGACCTGGGCGCCTGGTTCGCGGTGGTCGCGCTGCTGGTACTCGCGGAGATCTTCCGCGAAGGTGCGAAAATGCGCCAAGAACAGAAACTCACGATTTAGGGAGGCGCCATTCATGCCCATTCGCGTCACCCTGGACCGTATGCTCCTCGAGCGCCGCATGTCGCTGACCGAATTGTGCGACCGTGTCGGCATCACCATGGCCAACCTGTCCATCCTCAAGACGGGCAAGGCCAAGGCCGTGCGCTTCTCCACGCTGGAGGCGCTGTGCCGCGAACTCGACTGCCAGCCGGGCGACCTGCTGAGCTTCGATGATGACGAGGATGAAGACGGCCGCGACGCCGCCGAATAGGCGCGGAAGGCCTCGGCAGAACACGAAACTTCGCCGTCCCTCATACCGGCGAAGCAGACGGCGGGGGTGGGCCTGCACGGAAGACCCTCCCTCACGGAAGGGGCCTTCCCAAAGAGCCCGTGCGGGCCATTTCCAGCCCCCCAGCGCACTCCCGCCGTCTGTCTCTTTCACGGCTTCAAGCGAAGCCGGGGGCGCAGAATAGCCCGCTGATCCCGCGTGACAAGCAGCACAACTTGAACACCACAGCCTGAAGCCGCATGATCCTGACGAAACGCGCCTTGATTGATACGCCGGAGGGATATGATGGACTTGAGCATAGCGGTGGCCGGGCTTTTCTTGCTCATGCAATCAAATAGTTATGTCGCTGATCAACCGGTATCGCTGACGCCGGACGGGGAAGACGGGTGCACGCTCGAGACACACGACTACTGCCGCCTCATCGGCGCCATCGACCTTCAGGCCGCCGAGGCACGACTGGCCGAGACAAATCAGACTTTCTGGCGCGAGGGCGACACCCTGTTTATCGCCGCGCGGAGATCGCCTGACACACCCCGGGTGCGCATGTGCTGCGCCCTCCAGACCGATATGGAGCTTCTGGGCGATGGCATCTGGGGCGTGGCCTACCGCCTTTCGCGAATTGACGAGGCTTTCGTGGAAGTCTGGCCGACACCCCTTCTGGACCAGGACGAGCTGGTGTGGCGGGATCGGCCAGTCTATCGCGGCCCGCACTCTCTGCCGCCGGTCGAGAGTGTACCGGAAGGCGCGCTTCGTGGACGTCTGGAGATGTTCGACGTCGAGAGCGAAGCTCTTGGAAAACCGCGCAGAGTGACCGTCTACGTACCGCAGGACGCTGGTCCATCAACGTCGCTGCCTGTCGCCTATGTCGCGGATGGCGGGAATGTCTACAGCTACGGCCCGATAGCCGAAGCCCTCGCAGACACATGCGCGGCCGCGCCTGTCATACTGGTCGGCCTCTGGAACGAAGACCCCGGTCCGGAAGAAGAACGCTCCCAGTCCGAATTGCGGGCCGCAGACTATCTGTGGGGTCACGACCCTGAGCGCTTCCAGGCGCACGACACCTTCCTGCTGGAGGATGTCATGCCGCTGGCGGAAGAGCGCTTTGGAGCCTCGCCCGAACCGGAAAACCGGATGCTGTCCGGCAGTTCGAACGGCGCTGCCTGGGCTGTCTCTACCGCGCTGCTGCACCCCGAATTGTTCGCAACCGTGAGCGCCGCATCGCTCGGCTGGATCGATGCCCTCGGCGCCGGCGAGATCCCGGATGATCGCGTCACCTTCCACATCAGCGCCGGATACTATGAGCCCCGTTTCCTGCCCGACAGCGAGGCTGCCGTCGAACAAATCAACGCGGCAGGCGGCACCGCCCACCTGACACGCTACGTTTCGGGCCATTCGCCCCTGGCATTCGAACAGCAATTCGCACGATCGCTGGCTGCGACCTTCCCGGCAGACGGGGATTGCGTACCCCTAACCGCAGACTAGCCTTCCCACACCGCTTCCCCCGGACCCCGTTCCGGGTCCCGGCACACGAAGGCATTTGTGCTCAGTTCGTCAGCGGTCACAGACCCCGGCCAGGGCCGGGGGAAAATATGGTTCTGCTTCCGCATTGCCTGTGGCCTCCGCAATTCACCGCGGTTACAGTAGCCGCAGGCACATCGGGGGATGGGTCGGTGCGGGTGTTTCCTTGACGGGGAGATGACCCTTGACCAGACCATGCCCGACGCCCTTCACCCGGCGATTTTCATTTGTCCGACTGGCCCTACCGGTGCTCACCGGTGTGCTGGCCGTAACCCTTACATCCACTTCACCGGCCTTCGCCCGGCAGGACGATCTGCAGGCCCTGCTGTCGGCCCCTGTGGGGGTCGAGCGCACGGCGCCGGTTTCCAGCGTGCCGTTCGAGACGCGTGTGCGGAAATTCTATCTCGACGCTTCGGTGAACGGCGAGACTCATGAATTCATCTTCGATACCGGCTCGCCGACCATCGTGTCGCGCCAGCTCGCCGATGCGCTGGGGCTGGAAATTGTCGGCCGGAATACCGGTCGCGATGCCAATGGCACGCCGGTCACCATGGATTTCGCGATTATCGACCGGCTGACCCTGGGCGATGTCACCTTCACCCGCGTGCCGGTGCTGATCCATGATTTCTCCGGCCTGGCGACCGGGGCCTGCCTGATCGATGGCGGGGTGATCGGGTCGGAAATCCTGCCCGGCAGTGCCTGGCGGATCGATGCCGCGGCGGGCCGGCTGGAGATCGCGGAAAGCGCCGCCGCCCTGGCGCCGCTGGAGACGGTGCTGTCTGCCCCTCTTCATGATTTCGGCTATCCGCACGCGCCCGTGCTCGACTATGCGCTCGGCGAGATTGCCGACAAGGCGCTGTTCGATACCGGCAGCGAGGAAGAGGTCGTTCTGTTCCACCAGGTTGCGGACAGCCGTCCGGCGCGGGCGCATATCGTGCGCGGTTCGGTAGTCACCGGCCAGGGCAGCGAAGGCGAAAGCGCGGGCGGACGGTCTGAAAACCGCGAACTGGTACGCTTCTCGCTGGAGGACTTCCGGATCGGCGAGACCTCGCCCGATCCTGTGCGCGCCACCACACGCACGGTCCCGCCCAGCCTGGTGGGTGCGGGGATGATGGATCGGTTCATCGTGACGCTGGACTATCCCGGCGCGGCCTTCACCCTGTCACCGCGCGACGCGCCGGCGCCGGAACGGGTCGAGCCTGGCTTTGCCCTGGCCTTCGCGGGTGAGGGAGTCGAAGTGGTGCAATTGTTCGAGGGCTCGCCGGCAGATGAGGCCGGGTTGCGCCTGGGCGACCGGGTGACTGCGATCGACGGGCGAGCGCTGGGCGGTCACGGCTGCGAGGACGTGCACTGGCTGATGGGCGAATACAGTGAGGCCGATGGCGGCGCGCTGACGGTGGAACGCGCGGGCGAAACGATGGTGATCGAGGTGCCGCCGGTGCGGTGAGGGTTTGGGGGCTTTTCTTTCTTCCCCACTTTGTGGGGAGAAGCACAATAACCGGTTTCCCCGGACCCCGTTCCGGGGCCTGTGATTGCTGGCGAACTGAGCACAGAACGTCTTCTTATGCCGGGCCCCGGAACGGGGTCCGGGGAAAGAACGGGGTCCGGGGAAAGAACGGGGTCCGGGGAAAGTGCGCTTGAGTGAGTGAAAAGTGCGCTTGAGTAGGAGAACTGCCCTATTTGCTGCCCAGCACTTCCACCGTCAGGTTCTCGTTCGTGTAGACGCAGATGCGGGCGGCGATGGCCATGGATTTGCGGGCGATGACTTCCGGGTCGTCCTCGTAGTCGAACAGCGCGCGGGCGGCCGAAAGGGCGTAATTGCCGCCGGAGCCGACGGCGACGATGCCGTCTTCCGGTTCCAGCACATCGCCGGCGCCGGTCAGCAGATAGGTTTCCACGCTGTCTCCGACGATCAGCATGGCTTCCAGGCGCCTGAGATAGCGGTCGGTGCGCCAGTCCTTGGCGAGCTCGACACAGGCACGGGCGAGCTGGCCGGGATATTGTTCCAGCTTGGCTTCCAGGCGTTCGAACAGGGCGAAGGCGTCGGCCGTGGCGCCGGCGAAACCGGCGACCACATTACCGCCGGCCAGGCGGCGCACCTTGCGGGCATTGCCCTTCATCACGGTCGGCCCGATCGACACCTGGCCGTCACCGGCGATCACCAGCTTGCCGGCCTTGCGGACCGCGACAATCGTGGTGCCCCGCCACTGGCTGGCATCGGCATAGTCGGTCGGGGAAGTCATGACGGTCTCTCCGCAATCAGGATGAGAACAGGATGTGGCCGACGCGACGGGCAGGATCAACCCCCGGGGTCTGCTGAAACCAACCGCAATTGTCATCCCGGCCGGATGGCCTGCGAAGGCCGGGCAAAGCGCCGGCAACTGTGTTTATGGTGCGTATGGCTTTTGGTCTCTGAGCATGGCGTTGAGG
>MDTG01008734.1_pt1 | contig 98592 bp, 103 predicted proteins | sample 811421 | NCBI WGS metagenome assembly MDTG01 (sample SAMN05326645, study PRJNA326480) | marine metagenome | isolation source: seawater | place: Pacific Ocean: South East | collected 2011 | reverse complement strand
TTTTTAAAATCGTATGAGGTTACTAAAATTCTATCCTCCAAATTATACTTTTTAATATCTTTTAAAATTAGTGAAACAAAAGTTTTATGATCAGGTGTAACATTATCTTGCGTAGGCGTAGATTTAATCTCTAAGTTTAAAAAGACGTCTTTGTTTTCTTTTTTTGTTACTAGTTCAAAAAGGTCTACAAGTTTTGGGATCTTGGCTCCCTTTGCTGGATTTTGATTTTTAAATTTTTTAAAATATGCACTATCCGGTTTTAAGCTCTCAATGCTATAATTACTTAATTCTTCGTAAGTTAAATCCAAAATTTTTGGTCCTGTCTCCGATAACCAGTTTCCGGAGCTATCTTTGACCATATCTTTATTTAAGCGGTAATCATGAAATAAAACTGGAATATTATCTTTAGTAATAACGACATCAAATTCAATAGCTTTTATTCCCAAAGCAAAAGTATATTTAAATCCTTCAATGCTATTTTCTACAATATCACCTCTAGCTCCGCGATGCCCGTAGATCCTGATGTAGTTAGGTTTTATTTTACCCTGCCAAATACGTTAAGAAGTACTACACCGGCAACAATTAGGACCAATCCGATCACTCCATACAGATTTGGCATTTGATTATATTTAAAAATTCCAAATAAGGTTACTGCAGTAATTGTTAAAGCTCCATAAGTTGCATATGTAAAACCAACTGGAATTATTGTCATCGCCTTAGATATACAAAAAAGGCAAACTACAATACTTAAAACACAAAAAATTGTAGGATTTAATTTTGTAAAACCTTCAGTAGTTTTCAAGAATCCATTCGATGCAATACCAGTTATAATTGCCAGAATTAGATAAATGTAACCCGATAATAGACTAATTGTTTTCATTTTTTTTAGAAAATTGTCCGCCCTCTCTGTATCGCCATAACCATTTTTTCATAGCCTCCTCAACATCAGATGGATTTATATTTAAATCTTTTAAAGATAAATGTTCATTCGATACAACATTGTCGGACTCTGATAATATTTCACATTGATCTCTTGTAAGTATCGGAGGAAAAGGTAGTAGACTCATTATAGTACTTTGTATCTTAGCTATAGACATCGGCATTTCAATCACTAACCTTTTTTTCTTTAGAGTACGCATGATTGATTTTACAATTTCTCCAAAACTAATTACCTTAGGACCGCCTATTTCATAAATACTTCCCTCGTTATTTTTCATTTTTATAACCTTACTTATCGCGTTAGCTACATCAGTAACTAAAATTGGCTGAAATTTATAATTAAAACCTACAACTGGAATTACCGGAGAAAAACTTAATTTTGAAAATAAATTTGTAAAATTATCTTCTGTACCACAAACTACACTGGGTCTAAGAATTATAGATTTTTCAAAACTTTTTAAAACGTTTTCCTCACCAATAAATTTCGATCGTTGATACTTTGATTTTGAGTCTTTATTAGCACCAATAGCACTAACATGAATAAATTTTTTTACATTTGAATTATCACATAGTTGTGCGATTGACTCTGGTAAATCTGAATGTATTTTTTGAAATTTTTGTTTTCTATTTTCGTATAAAATTCCGATAAGATTAATTACAATATCTGAATTGTTTATTGCCTCTTTGATTTCATGAAAATTGTTGCTACTAAACTTTATAAGTTCTACTGCTCCTGGAGGTGCTTGTGTCTTTAAATGACCTTTTTGAAAGGGATTTCTAGTTGTAATGATGCATCTAAAGTCATTCTTAGTCAAATTTCGGACAAGATATCTTCCTATAAATCCACCACCGCCAAGGATTGTTGCTATTGGGTAATTGTTCATGGTATTTAGATAATATGGTAAAAATTATAAGATTAAAAGGTGACATATCACCTGAAATAGCAAAGTCTTTCAAAGAAAGTGTTGCAATTGATACTGAAGCAACAGGGTTGCAAATTCCAGAGCGGGATAAATTAAGTTTAATACAAATATGTAAGGAGGAAGGTGAAGTATTTATAATTCAACCTGACAGAAAAAATTACCATGCTCCTAACTTAGTCTCAGTGCTGGAAAATAAAAAAATTTGTAAAATAGGTCACTTTTTAAGATTTGATAAAAGCGCGCTTGAATATTTTCTAAAGTGTAAAGTAAATAATATATTTGATACGAAAATTGCCTCTAAGTGTGTAAGAACATATACAGACCAACACGGTTTAAAAAATCTTGTATTTGAATTTTGTAATAAAAATTTAGACAAACGACAAGGTAGCAGCGATTGGAACAAAGATATAAATGAAATGTCTGACAAACAACTAGAGTATGCGGCAAATGACGTAATTTATTTGCACAAACTAAAATCATCTTTAGAAAAAATGTTAATAAGAGAAAAAAGAATGGAAATATTCAAAAAATGTTTAGATTTTTTAGATACTAGAATTGAATTAGATCAGTCAGGTTTTAAATTCGATATTTTTGAACACTAATCATGAAAAAAAGTTATTTAAAAATTGCAAAAAAGTCAGCTCAAATTCAAATTAATGAATTAAAAAAAATTAACAGGGTTTTTAATAAAGATTTTTTGAAATCTGTGGATTTGATTTCCAATTGTAGAGGTAAAGTAATTGCTGCTGGTATTGGGAAGAGTGGTATTATCGCAAGAAAAATTTCCGCGACATTATCATCTGTAGGTATACCGTCTTTTTTCCTAAGTCCTGACTTTAATCACGGTGATCTTGGTCAAATAGAAAAAAAAGATATCCTCATTGTTTTTTCATATTCAGGAAATACCTCGGAACTCAATAATTTATTAAAATATGCTAATAGATTTAATATAAAGATAATTGGAGTTGCATCCAAAAAGGATAGTATACTTTTGAAAGCAAGCGACATTAAAATCTTAATACCACAAGTAAAAGAAGCTGACCCTACAAGAATGGTTCCAACAACATCAACTAGTATTACTTTATTATTTGGTGACTGTTTGGCGATAGCCTTGATGCATAAAAAAAAATTTTCTAAAGAAAGATTTAAGGTTTACCATCCAGGTGGTAATATTGGTCAGACTCTCACATTGGTCAAGGATATCATGCTAACTGGTCATAAAATACCGATTGTAGGAATCAATAAAAAAGTATCTGAGGCAATAAAAATAATAAATAAAAAAAAATTAGGCTTAGTGGTAATCTTAAAAAAGGGTTTAATCAAAGGCATATTAACAGATGGAGACGCGAGAAGAAGTATTAAAAGATACTCCGGGAGTGAAAGAGTAGAAAATTTTATGTCCAAAAATCCTGTAGCAATAAGTGAGGATATTCCTGCCTCAAAAGCTCTGTCAATAATGAATGATAAAAAAATTACAAGCTTATTAGTTTATTCTTCTAAGGATAAAAGGAAATTAAAGGGAATTATTCATATTCATTATATTTTGAAACACGGTATTAAGTGAAGAAAAGAAAAAAAATAATCACCTCTATTCAATTAATTTTATTGTTTACTGGATTATGCCTAATCTATTTTACTTATTATTACGAAAAAGAAACATTTACGCAGGCTGAAAAAACAGTGTTAGATAATACAGAAAAAGAAAAAAACATTTTTGAAGATGTTGAATATAGAGGTGTAGATCTCAATGGAAATAGATTTCTCGTAAAATCAGAAAAAGCAGAATTTGAAATTGATAATCCTGAGGTTATTAAAATGCAAATAATGTCTGCTTTTTTTTATTTTAAAGATGATACAGTCCTTCGAGTAAAAGGTAATTTTGGAACTTATAATAACAAGACATTTGACATAGAGTTTAGAGATAACATTCAAGCGGAGTATGAAAATTATTTACTTTTTGCTGACAATCTTGACTATACAAACACTAAAAATTTACTTTTAATATACGGGAACGTAAAAAGTTCAGGCGATAAAGGTGAAATTTCTGCTGATAATCTAAGATTTGATCTAAAAAACGAAACTTTAGATATTTCGATGTTTGATAACAAGCAAATTGATGTTAAGTTAAAAAATTAATGAAAAAGGGATTTAGAATAATAAAGTTTAAAAAGGATAAACCAATATTCCAACTTAAAGACGTTAGCAAATCATTTGACGGAAGACCAATACTAAAAAAAATTTCTCTGGAAATGTTTCCTGGAGAGATAGTTGGATTACTTGGTCCTAATGGTTCTGGTAAATCGACCTTGTATAGCACTATAATTGGAGAAAACTCTGTCGATAATGGAAAAATTTTTTTAAAAAATAAAGATATTACTGATCAACCAATTCAAGAAAGAGCACGAGATGGAATAGGATACTTGAGCCAGCATAGAAGTGTTTTTGGAATGTCAGTTTATGATAATCTTTTAGGAGTTTGCCAACTAAGTATTAAAGGAGCAAAAAATCAAATTGATCTTACAGAAAGTTTATTAGATGAGTTTAATCTTCAACATCTTAGAAACTTAAATAGTTCGGTCTTATCAGGTGGTGAAGTAAGAAGACTAATGATGGCGAGAATTTTAATAAACAAACCTAAAGTAATACTGCTAGATGAACCTATGGCTGCATTGGATCCAATTGTGGTTCAAGATATTCAAAAATATATTTTAAAAATTCAATCCTTTGGATGTGCCATACTAATAACTGACCACCAAGTAAAAAATTTATTTGATATTGTTGATAGAGCTTATGTTTTAGGCGAACAAAGTATAATCGCAAAAGGAACACCTAAGGAAATCTTAAAGTCATCAAAAGCTATAGAGCTATATTTTGGTAATCAATACTCGCATTAAATTAAGATATGGCTACTAAAAGTTTTTCTTTAATTTTAAGAAGTAAAATCTCTAATTTTAAAAAAAAAATTACACCTGACTCAGATAAATCTATATCAATTAGAAGTCTTATATTTGGGTCTATCTCACAAGGTGTGTCACATATAAAAAATGTACTCGAGTCTGATGATGTTCATGCAACTATAAAATGCCTTCAAAAATTAAATTTTAAAGTTAAGAGAGTTAATAATGGAGAATATAAAATTTATGGTAAAGGGTTAGGCTCGGCTTTTTGTAAGAAGGGCGCTGTGTTAAATTTTCAGAATAGTGGAACAGCCGCACGTCTAATATGTGGTTTGGTCTCAACAACTCCAAATATAAAAGTGAGGCTTTTAGGTGATAAATCTTTAAGAAAAAGAAACATGCAAAACCTTATTAATTTACTTAATAGGTTCGGGGCGTCTTTTTATCCAAAAAATAAAAAAAACTTTCCTTTAACTATGATTTCATCGGCTATTCCAATCGGGATAACCTATGAGGCCGGTATAAGTGCTCAACTGAAATCGGCATGTTTAATTGCTGGCTTAAATTCTCATGGAACAACAAAAATACTAGAAAAATTTAAAAGCAGAGACCACTCAGAAATAATGATCTCAAAAAATAAAAAAGTCATTAAAATAAAAAAGAATAGAAACAAATTAAGTGCAATCCAAATTTTTGGAAAAAAAAATTTATCACCTTTCAAAATAAAAGTTTCTTCGGATCCTAGTTCAGCCGCATTTTTTACAGCTTTAACTTTATTAAAAAATAATTCTATTCTTAAAATCAAAGACGTGGGCCTTAACCCACGCAGAATAGGTTTTTACAAATTATTAATGAGAAGTGGTGCAAAGATAAAATTCTTAAATAAAAAAAATGTAAATCAGGAGCTAGTTGGGGATATTTTTGTAAAAAGTAGCAGTCTTAAACCCATGAAGTCTAACGTAAAAGAATTTAGTACAATGGTGGATGAATTTCCTATATTATTTGTATTAGCTGCACTAACACCAGGTGTTTCAGTTTTTAAAGGTATAGGAGATTTAGCAAACAAAGAGAGTAACAGAATTTTGGAAATGAAAAAGATTTTAGAAAAATTAGGTGTAAAGTGTAAATATAAAAAAGATCATTTTTCGATAAACGGTGCTAAGTTTTTAGTGCCAAAAAATAGAAAAATAAATGTGCCAGGTTTAAATGACCACAGAATTTGCATGTCCGCAGCTATTTTATCTTTAGTAACTGGAATTCCGGCATTAATTAAAAATTTTGAGACTGTAAGGACCTCTTCTCCCTCTTTTTTAAAATTAATAAAATATCTAGGCGGTAACTATGAAATTAAAAAAAATTAAAAATTTTTTGGTTGTAATAGATGGCTCTAGTGGTTCTGGTAAAAGCACTGCTGCTAAACTTGTTGCAAAAAAACTCTCCTTATCTGTTCTATATTCCGGTTTAATTTATAGATATGTTGCAAAAAAACTTTTGGAAAATAAACCAAAAAACAAAATAAAATATCTTAATAGCCTTTTTAAAAAAATTAATTATAACAAAATAAAAAAAATAAACCTTCACACGCAAGAAATTTCAAATTATTCAGCAATTATTGCAAAAGAAAGAAATATTCGTAAAATTATAACTGAGAAATTTCAAAAAAGATTTGTTAGAATGAAAAAGAAAGTTGTTATAGAAGGCAGAGATGGTGCAAAAATCTTTCCAAAAGCTAGCGTAAAATTTTTTATAGTCTGTAAACCGTTAAAAATCGCTGCTAAACGAAGATGGATGCAAATTAGAGGAAAACAAAAAATATCATTTAAAAAGGTTTATGAAGACTTAAAAAAGCGAGATTTTATGGATAAAAATCGTAAATACTCAAAACTTGAAAGACATCCTGACTCGGTGTACATCAATACGGCAAAATTAAATAAATTTGAGGTATTAAAGTATATGATTAAAACAATTGAGGAAAAATTCTAAATTTATGGCTTTAGAAGAAAGATCAAAAAACCCAAAACTCCAAGAATTCGAAAGTTTACTCAACGAAGATTTTAAAGGTCGAAAACTAAAAGAAAATCAAATTATAAAAGCGCAAGTTACTGAAATAACAAAAAACTTTGTAGTTGTTGACTGCAAGGCAAAAATGGAAGGTATGATACCTGTAGAGGAATTTAAAATTAATGATGAAATTAAAAATTTAAAAGTTGGAAAAACTATAGATGTTTTTTTAGAAAGAGTGGAGAGTTTTAGAGGAGAAATTGTCATATCAAGAGAAAAAGCTAGACGTTTAAATGCATGGAAAAAGATGGAAAAGGTTTTTGATAGCCAAGAAGAGTTAACAGGCTACATAACTGGTAAAGTTAAAGGTGGATATATTTGCACAGTTGACTCATTGCCAACTTTCATGCCCGCCTCTCAAATTGACGTAAGACCATTAAAAAAAATTGATCATTTAATGAATGTCCCAATTAAAGTTATCGCTACTAGAATTGATAAAAGTAGAGGTAACGTTTGTACAAGCAGAAGGGCGGTTTTAGAAAAAAGTAAAAATGCAGAAATAGTCGAAGCTCTTAAAAATTTAAAAGAGGGAGATATAGTTGAAGACGCTAAAGTTAAAGCTACTACTGACTGGGGTATATTTTTGGATGTAAGAGGAATAGATGCTCTTTTACACGTTTCAGATTTAAGTTACGGAAGAGTGAAAAAGCCTTCTGATCTAGTTTCTATTGGACAAAAACTAAAAGTTAAAATTACGAAAATTGATCCTAAAACAAATAGAGTTTCAGCTTCAGTTAAAGCGCTAACTGAAGATCCCTACGCAAATCTTTCTGAAAGATATAAAGTTGGTCAAGTTTACGAGGGTGAAGCTACTAAAATTATGAATTATGGAGTTTTTGTTAAACTAGAAGAAGGCATAGAAGGACTGATCCATAACAGTGAACTTTCTTGGTCAGACAGAAACATTGAACCAAATAAAGTTTTATCACCATCGCAAAAAATTAAGGTAAAAATTGTCAGCATTGATAAAGATGCTAAGAGAATTTCATTATCTTACAGAGAAACTTTTGATAATCCTTGGAAAAAATGAGTGAAAACATTGGCAAGGTATATGACGTAAAAGTAAAAAATATAACTGACAAAGCTATCTTTGCTGAGTTAGATAATGGGTTAGTTGGAATGATCCATTTTAAAGAAATTTCATATAATGAAAATTCTGATGAATTAAAGAAATTTAGAAAAAACCAACCAATCAAAGCAAAAGTTATTGAGGTTAAAGACGAAAAAATTAAATTATCCATCCGTGCTCTTGAAAAAGATCCAATGGACTGGTTCTCAGAAAACAACAAAAAAGTTGGTGATGTAATTACAACTAAGGTATTAGAAGTTTCAAAATCAGGTGTGAAAGTTTATATCGATAAAGAGAAAAAATTAATAGTAAATATTAGAAGGGCAGATTTGGCAAAAGAAAGTGCTGATGCAAGACCTGAAGTATTTTCTGCAGGTAATGCATTAGATGCTAAAATTACTGAATTAGATAACGAAAAAAGAAGAATAAAATTAAGTGTAAAAGCAGCTCAAATTGATGAAGAGAAAAGCTTAGTTGCAAAATTTGGTGAAGGTGCGACTAAATCCGGGGCTACTCTTAAAGATATATTTAATAAGGCATTAGGAAAAAATAAGAAAAAGGAAAAGTAAAGTTTCATTGTCTAGATCTTTAATATTAAAGAAAATTAAATCCAAATACCCTAAACTTTCAAATGACCAAATAGAAGAATTGCAATCATTAATAATCCATTTTTTAAGAAAAAATGTACTAATTAAAAAGCCAATAGAAATAAGAAATTTTGGTACTTTCTCAATTAAAACAACTAATGAAAAAAAAAGAGGCAGAAATCCAAAAACAGGTGAGCTTATATACGTACCTAAAAAAAATAAACTTCGTTTTAAGGCTAGTAAGTTTTTAAATAAATTTGTAAATAAAGACCAATGAAAAAAATATTTATTGCTTGTGACACTAATAAAGTGAAGACCATAAAAAAGGTAATAAAAGAGACTCAAAACAAAAAATTTAAAATATTTTACAAAGTCGGTATGGAATTTTTTTATTCTAAGGATGGTAGAAATTTTATAAAAAAGATTAATAAAAATATTAAAATTTGGTTAGATTTAAAACTTAAAGATATACCCAACACTGTAAGCTCAAGTATTTTATCTTTAAAAGATTTAAGAAATGTCAAATATTTGACGGTACATTGCTCGGGAGGCTATGAAATGTTAAAGATTGCAAAAAAAACTGTAGGTAAAATTAATAAAAGTATGAAATTAATTGGTGTTACAGTTTTGACAAGCTTTGAAGAGAAGTCTTTCAAAAAAATTGGATATGATAAAAGTATAAAGCAAATTGTAATCAAACAAGCAAAGCTGGCTAGAGATGCTGGCCTAGACGGTATAGTCTGCTCAGGACAAGAAATAAAATTTATTAAACATATTTGTAAAAAAATGGAAATATTTGTTCCTGGCATTCGTTTTAAGAAAAATAGTAATCAGGATCAAAAAAGAACAATCTCACCTTCTCAGGCTTTTAAGTTTGGAGCAACTGGTATAGTGATTGGTAGAAATATTACAAAAGGTAACATTAGAAAAAATACTAAAGAATTAATCAATTCTCTTTCAAGTTAATGAAACTTAAAGTTTGCGGCTTATCTAAAATATCTGAAGTGGAGACATGTATAGAGGAGAATGTAAATTATTGTGGTTTCATTTTAAACTATCCTAAAAGTCATCGTTTTATATCTTTTGAAATAGCTAAAAAATTAACAAGTATAAAAAAAAATTTCACTGAATTCGTTGGAGTCTTAGTTAATCCTTCTGAAGATGAACTAAAAAAATTTTCAGAACTTAAAGTTGATTATTTCCAACTGTATGGAAATTATAATGATTTACTACTTAAAGAAATTAAAAAAAAATATAAAAAAAAAATTATTTCATCATTACAAATTAAAAAATTTGATGATGTTGATAATTATAAGAAGATTGAAAATAATTCTGATATAATTCTTTGGGATAGCAGTGGCTTTGAGGAAAGTATAAGCTGGAATTATAATTGGATCAAAAATGTATCTATCGGAGCAGAAAAGATGATTGGTGGGAATATTACTGAAGATAAAATATATGATTTAAAAGATTTAGCTGATATTATTGATGTTTCTGGAGCTTTAGAGACAAATAAAGTAAAAGATATTAAAAAAATTAAAAGTTTTGTAAAAAAAATTAATATACTGAATGAAAAAACTTAATAAAAAAAAATTATTAATTGATCAGCATGACAAAAATTTCATGTATGGAGGCAAATTCGGGGGAAATTTTATACCTGAAACATTAAAAAAACCAATTGACGATCTCACTAATCTATTCTCTAAACTAAGAAATAATAAAAAATTTATCCAGCAAAGAGATTATTATTTTAAAAATTATGTTGGTTGTCCAACACCCTTTATTAAACTTGAAAATTTATCTAAATTTCTTGGTGGTGCTCAGATATATGCAAAAGTAGTTTCTGAGGCGAATGGAGGTGCACATAAGATATATAATGCAACGGTGCATTGCCTAATAGCTAAAAGAGCAGGTAAAAAATTTATTGTTGGAGATACAGGTGCTGGCTATGCAGGCAAAATGCTTTCTATGGCAGCAAAAAAATTTGGACTAAAATGCAAAATATTCATGGGCGCAAAAGATATTTTTAGGCAAAGACCTAACGTGAATGCAATAACGAAAAATGGAGCGACGATTGTGCCTGTAAAAACTGGTAGTCAAACTTTAGTGGATGCAGTTAGTGAGTGTATGCGTTATTGGGTTTCAAATTGCGATACTACTGCTATGTGTGTAGGTAGCACTGTAGGTCCAAATATTTTCATAAAGATTTGTGCATGGAGTACAGCTCAAATTTCAAGAGAACTTATTAAACAGGTAAAGGATGAGTTTGGAGGGATTCCAAAAAAATTAAAATTAATTAATTGTGTTGGAGGAGGTAGTTCTGCAATCGGTTTCTGGAACGAATTTATTCACTCTAATGCAGAACTTATTGGTGTAGAAGCTGGAGGTCCCAAGAATAGCAAACTTCATGCTGCACCATTATCTAAAAATTCAAAACTTGGAATATTACATGGTGCGGCTCAATATGTTATTCAAGACAGTGAGGGTCAAATAGGTTCTACCGAGTCTATTTCTGCTGGATTAGATTACCCGGGGATTTCACCGATACATTGTTATTTAAAAGATTTAAAAAGAGCTAAATACGTTTCAGCATCTGATGAAGAGGCGCTCAATGCATATAAATTAGTCTCAAGATTAGAAAATATTTCTCCATCACTGGAGCCGTCTCATGCGTTTGCTGAAGCAATAAAGTTGGCACCAAAATTGAGTTCCTCTAATGTAATAATTGTTAATAGTTGTGGTGACTCCATTAAAGATAAAGATATTATCAAAAAGAGGTTAGGAAAATACATTCGATGAGCTCTAAAATTAAAAATGTATTTATTCAATGTAAAAAGGAAAATAGACCTGCCCTTATTACCTATATTGTAGCTGGTGACAACACAAAAAAAAACTCTTTGAAGATGCTAAATGCAATATCAAAAAGTGCTGATATATTAGAGCTTGGCTTTCCTCATAACACACCGCTAGCAGACGGAGATCAAATTCAAAATAGTTCTTTTAGAGCTTTAAAAAATGGAATTAAGTTAAAAGATGTTTTTGATATAGTAAAAAATTTCAAAAAAAATAACACAAAACCAATAATCTTAATGGGATATTATAATTTAATATTTCAAGCTGGGGAAAATAAATTTTTGAGCAGTTGCAAACGAGTGGGAGTAGATGGCTTAATTTGTGTAGACTTGCCTTGGCCGGAAAACAAAAATTTTGCAAAAAAATGCAAAAAAAAATCAATATGTTTTGTTCAATTATTATCTCCAACAACCTCAAAATTTAGAACGAGAAAAATTTTAAATGATAGTCATGATATGTGCTATTACATATCAATGTTGAGTACAACCGGAGGGAGATTGAAAATTTCACCTAAAAAAATTTTGAAAAATTACAGTCAAGTTAAGAGACAAAAAAAATCAAAAAGTATAGTGATAGGCTTTGGAATAACGAAAAAAACCATAAAAAAACTCAAAAAAGCTGATGGTTTGGTCGTTGGAAGCCAATTATGCTCAGAAATTTCAAAATCTTTGGTTAATCGTCAAAATCCTGTCACAAAGTTAGATAAAGTGGTAAATAATTTAAAAAGGGAGATAATTTGAACTGGATAACAAAATTTATTAAACCAAAAATAAAGTCTTTATTTAAGAAAAGAATAAGTAAAAATGATGAAACTTTGTGGACTACATGTAGTTGTAATAACTTAGTTTATAAAGAGGATCTAAAATTAAATTTCAATTGTTGTCCTAAGTGTGGATCTCACCATAAACTCTCATGCCAGGAACGTTTTCAAGTATTTTTCGATAACGGTGATTACGAGATAATAAAGACACCTATTCCTCAAGACGATCCTTTAAACTTCTGTGATAAAAAAAAATATATTGATAGATTAAATAATGCTAGAAAAATCACTGGTCAAGATGATGCTGTGTTAATTGCTAAAGGAAAAATCAATGAGATACCGGTTATTGTTGGAGCTCAAGACTTCAGATTTATAGGAGGTTCTGTAGGTTCAGCAAGTGGTGAGGCTTTCATTGCCGGAGTTCAAAATGCAATAGAAAATAAAAGTCCTTTTATTTTTTTTAGTTGCAGTGGTGGCCAAAGAATGATGGAGTCATCGATCGCTTTGATGCAAATGTCCAGGACAGCACTAGCAGTGAATGAATTAAAAAAAAATAACATACCTTACATTGTTGTTTTAACAAATCCCACAACAGGAGGTGTGACAGCATCTTGGGCAATGCTTGGGGACATATTAATTGCTGAACCAAAAGCAACGATAGGCTTCGCTGGAAGAAGGGTAATACAAGACACAGTAAAAGAGACTTTACCCGAAGAATTTCAAACTGCAGAGTATGTTAAAGATCACGGTGGTATAGATCTTGTTGTTGAAAGGAAATATCTTAATTCGACAATAGGAACTTTATTATCAGTTTTGATGAAGAAAACTGAGAAAAAAATAAATACTCAAACCACAAATGCAGTCACAATCGACAAATCTCTACAATCAGCTAGCTAAAAAAAAGCTAATACAAAAGAAAATTAATTTTGATCTTGTAAGAATTAAAAATGCGTTAAAGAAACTTGGAAATCCTGAGAGAAAATTAACTAATCCCATAAATATAATAGGTTCTGATGGCAAATACTCAGTGCTTACGTACTTAAAATATTTTATTGAAGCTAATGGTATGAAAACTTCAGCTTTTATATCCCCAAGCTTAAAATCAATAAGAGAAAGATTCTGGATGGGAGAGCACTATCTTACTTTTAGTGAAATAAAAAAGACACTTAAAACGATTGATAAATTAAATGTTCAATTAACCTTATTTGAGGCTATAACATTAATTTATATTATAAATGCTGCCTCAAAAAATAATGATTTTAATTTAATAGAAGCTGGAGCTCTTTTTGCGAAGGACTCAACAAACGTATTCGAATTTCCATTAAGTCAAATAATAGTTAATATTAATAAACAGCATTTAAACTTTCTTAAGAAAAAAACAATAGATGAGGTCATCAAGCAAAAGGTTGGGTGCTTAAGTAATTTTACTAAAATTTATATTAATAATCAAAAACCTTTGATACTAAAAAAAATAAAAAAGATTCTAAAAAAAAATAAAAGTGAGAAAACTTTTTCAAATAATTGGAAAATAAAAAAAATTAAAAGCGATTATTATTATTTAGATAGAAAAAATAAAATTAGTTTAAATCTAAAAAATATACGTAGTAAGGGATTAATTGAAAATATTGGTTTAGCTATAAAAGTTGCTTTAGATATAGGTATCAATAAGAAAATTATCACTAAAACTGTACCTAAGATACAGCTAGAGGCAAGAGTTCAATTCGTTAAAAGAGGAAAGCTTGTTAAAAACCTTTTTAAATCTGAAAAAGTCCTCTTGGACGGATGTCACTCTGAGATAAGTGGAAAAAATTTTGCAAATTACCTAAAAAGTTTGAATTTAAAAAAATATGGAATAATAGGTATGTCAGAAAATAAAAATCCAGAAAAATTTATTAAAAATTTTAAAGGTATTTTTCAAAAAGTAATCGCCGTTCCCATTGATAATATTGATAATTCTGTAAAAACAAATACCCTTGTCGAAATACTCAAAAAAAATAATTTTAAAAATGATACAGCTAAGAATATAAATCAAGCAATAATGAAATTATCCTCGAAAGAGAAAAAAGTTATATGTATTTTTGGTTCTTTATATCTGTGTGGAAATTTTTTAGAAAAAAATTAAATATTTCCCTTTATCCAATCAATAATATTTGACTTTGTTGAAGCTCCTACCTTAGTCGCTTTCAATTCTCCCTCTTTAAATAAAAGCATAGTGGGTATTCCTCTAATTCCATATTTGGTTGGTGTGTTTGGTTCATTATCTATGTTGTGTTTAGCTATTACAACTTGATCTTTCATTTCAACAGATATCTCCTCGAGAATTGGGCCTATTTGTTTACAAGGTCCGCACCATTCAGCCCAAAAATCAACAACAATTGGTTTTGTAGATTTAATTACTTCTGTTTCAAAGTTTGAGTCTGTTACTGGTTTTGTAGCCATAAAGTTTAAATAATTGTTTTTTGGCTAATGTCAACTAGGCTAAAGAGTAAATTTTTTCGAGTTCTTCAACGTATGCGTTAATTTCTTCTAAAATTACTAACTTTTCAGGTTTTTCCTCTTTTTCAAACTTTGATCTAAGCGTATCAATTTCGGAGTAAGTTCTTGGAATTGTATTCCACTTTTCATTATTTGTGCTTAGAAGTTTTTTTGCAGTCTCTTTATGAATATAATTATAATCCTTTTTGCTCAAAAGCTCAGGCTTTTCTATATAAATTAATTTTTTACCAAAATATTTTAACCTTTCATCTTTAAACTCAGAAATAACTGATATTTTTTTTTCCCAACCTGCGTTATGAAATTTTTGCATAACATTATTATCATCTGAAGATGTAAATTTTGCATAAATACTTTCTTCTTCGAATAAATCCTCTTGAGATTTTGTTTGCTCTTTTTCTTCAACTTCACTTCTTTTAATCAAAGAAATTTTTTCTGCGAACTCTTTGTTATTTTGAATAATCGAGGCTCTATTCGCTAATTTAGACTTTCCAATTAATTTATAATCATCAAATTTTTCAGCGTAAGAGGGATTCATTAAAACTGGATGTTTATTGTGACGGATTGTTCTTACAAATTTTGGTTGTTTTTTCATTTCTGCAGCCAAATCTTTTAAGGGCATGTTTACATAAATATTTGGGTCATGTTTCAAATCAAAGCATAATGGCCATTGATATTGCGGATGTTCACAAATAAATGTTTGAACAAAAGGTCTGCTTTTGCCGTAAAAAAATTCATTAGTGCAAAAAAACAATTCCTCTTTTATCAAATTTAATGTTTTATTTTTGTCTAAGGTCCGAAGACTAGCTTTCCAAACGTTTGGGGCTTTTTTAGCTATAAGTTTTGCTATACCTAATGTAGCGACAACATCTCCGATAGCGCTGTGTGCATTCCCATGTTTTATCCCGTTTAAAGGAGCCATTTGATCTAATTTATATACATCATTACCTTTTTCATTTTTTGAATTTTTTAAAGTATTTGGATAATAAAAATTTGCAGCTCTTGCTAATCCAAGAATATCACCCCTGTTATTCCCATTTGTGCTTGTAATGTAAGGGTACTCCAAAGTTTGAAATAAAGTGCACCTAAGAAATTCTTCATCAAATTCTATTGAATTAAACCCGATAAAGGTTGCCCTGCCCCATTTTTTTAAAGTATCTACAAATTGTCTTATCATTTCGTAATGTGATAAATTTGAATTTTTTAAGATTTTAGGTGAGGATTTATTAACAATAAGTGCCATAGCCTCTGGGATAACACCCGGGTTTAATCTACATCTGGCATCGAATCTATCAAGTTCTTCAAAATTATCATTAGTTAAAATAGCACCAATTTGAATAATTTGTCCCCAAAACTTATTTGATGAGCTGGTTTCAAAATCATAAAAAACAAAATTTGACATTTGAGAAATTTACTTATTTAAAGGCCTTAATCTTATCAGAATTTTCCTCGACGGTCTTCTCAACGTTTTCCGGATCCTTAATGTTGTTAATTGTATTCATTATAGAGCGAGCATCTCTTCCAAAATTATCAGTTGTGGTCATAGCCTGTTCTAATTTTTTTCTAAGATCAATTATATTATCAAAATGTTTCTCAAATCTTCTCGAAATTAGTTTTAAATCACTATAAATTTGAGTAGCATGCTTTTGTACTTTGAGTGTTTGAAAACCTAAATGATATGATTGCAAAAGGGCAGATAAAGTATTTGGGCCTGCAATTGTGATTTTATATTTTACTCTAAGCTCTTCAAGTAAAAGTTCTTTAGATTTAGGATCTCTGTAGCTTGAGAGTTCGGCAAACAAGCCTTCGGTAGGAGCGTACACTATAGCGAAATCGGTAGTTTTTGGTGGTGCTATATATTTCGAGCTTACTGATTTAGCTTTTAATCTAAACGCTGCAGCGAGTTCCTTCCTTGCTTCAGCCAATGCTTCTTTATTTTTTTCCTGATATGCATTGTCTATTTGCTTGAACTTTTCAATCGGCCAGTGACTATCAACTGGAACCAAAACGTCTTGAAGTTTAATTGCAAATTCGACAGTGTCTCCTGTTTCCTCTGGTTTCATTTTTACGTTTTCGATATATTGAGATGCTGGAAGTAAATCTTTTAAAAGAGACGCGAGAGAAAACTCCGCAAGAACTCCATATTGTTTTACACCTGCTAAAATTCTGCTAAAATTATTTTGACTTTTGTTTAATGCTTCTACTTGTTTATTGAAAACACCAACTTTTTCATCTACTCTTGTTAAAGCACCTGACATATCTTTCGCGATATCTTTAGACATGTGTCCAAAAGATTGGCTGAAAGTTTCTTTAAAAGAATTAAATTCATCTTTAAATGTTTGTTCAGGATTTGATGTTTTTTCTGGTTTATTTTTGATTAAAAAGTAAACAATACCAATATTTATAATAATTGTTGTTATAATTAATATTATTAATAACGAATCCATGAAAAATAATATACCTTAATTTTTTTTGTTTTAAAGACCTCTTAACTTAGCACTGAAACACTGTTAATTTACTCTCTCTATGATTACTATACAAATTAAAAGTTTTAAATATAATAGCACTTATGAAAAATAGTACTCTTGGGCTGTTAATTGTTTTGGCTGGTGTTTTGACGGTATTTGTTCAACATAACTACGCTTGGGCTATCTCCGCAATATTAATTGGTGGAGGATCAGGTTTGTTTTTTTGGAAAGAAAAAAAAACAAAAGATGAGAAAAATTAGGAAATATTTTTTAATCGATGGATTGATTGGGTCAGCAATTTTTTACTACTTTGTTCGTAAAATTCAAATCTTTTACGAGGTTGATATATCTATAGACGGCTACGGACTAGCTGGTGCAGCTTGGTACGGAATAGGTTTAGGATTTATTTTTGGTGTAAAATTTATTAGAATAAACGAGTTAATTTCTTTTTTTAAAAAAAAATGAGTAAAATATTTATAGCTTTTGGGCATCATAATACAGCAAATTCTTTTAATGCGGCGATCAGGGATACCTTTATTGAGGAAGTAAAAAAAAATGGTCATGATGTTGATTTAGTAAATTTATTTGACGAGAAAGAGCAACTGCCTTTTTATAATCAAAATATAAATCCACCCCCAAAACTTGTTCTTGATTATAGGCAAAGACTAGAAAAGAGTGAAATAATGATGTTGATAGGTTCATGTCATAACTTAAGGTTAAACTCTATTTTAGAAAACTGGATAGACTGGGTACTACATCCAAAATGGTTTTTTTCGTACAGGTCTTTGGTTCCCGGTAATAAATTTTTTAAAAACTACGGTTACCCCGTACCGGGTGCAATGAAAGGAAAATTGGGGATCGTATCAATAAGCTATGGCGGTCCCATGATCAGTTATTGGAATTTCTCTTTTTTTGACAATATTCCTTTTAGAAGGATTAAAAAATCAGTATTTCAATTGGGAGGTTTAAAAACAAAATATATAAGATTTTACTCAGTTTTGCCTGAGATGAAAAAAAAAGTATTTGAAAATCACATGAAAAGAGTTAGAAAACTTGCTCAGTCTTTATAATTTATGAAAATTAACCCCTGTAAAAATAACGTTGGTGCCTTGATCGAGTTAGATCTTAAAAATTTTAATGACTCTACTATTAAAGAAGTAAAAGAAGCGATAAATAATTACGGGGTGATTTTTTTTCGCAATCAGAAATTAAAACCCGAAGAATATATAAATTTTGCTAAACATTTTGGAGAATTAGCAGATTATCCGATGTTAAAAGGTCTTGAGAACCACCCTGAAATTACAGTTGTAGAAAAGAAACCAGGTGAAAAGATAATGTTTGGAGAAGGTTGGCACACAGACTCTACGTATACTAAAAATCCACCAGTTTTGACCATGCTATATTCGATTAAAACACCCCCAAGAGGAAAAGGTAATACGAGATTTGCATCTCAATACTTAAGTTATGATAATTTAAATGGTGAATACAAAAAGAAAATTGAAGACATGATAGCGGAGTTTAGTGCAGATGGTCCTATTTCAAAAACCAGAAACAATAGGACAGCTGAAAAAGGTACAGGCGTTGATCCAAAATCCTTAAAAGCAGAACACAAAATCGTAAGAGTGAATAAATTAAATGGGAAAAAATCTATTTATTTGTCTCCAGGTCACGTGACAAAAATTATTGGATTAAAAAAAAACGAAAGCTCAGAATTATTGAATTATCTTTTTAAGCACCAAGTTAAACCAGAGTTTATTTATAGCTTTGAATGGGAACCACATTGTATGGCAATTTGGAATAACCACGCAGTACTACATAATCCTGTAAATGATTTTGACGAACATAGAATAATGCATAGAATCACTATTCAATAATATTTAAATGTCCCATCTTGCGCTTGGGCCTAATTTCTTTTTTTTCGTAATCAAAAAAAAACTCATTTACATTTTTTTTTGCCTCTCTGTATTTTAAAATCTCATTACCTAAAATGTTATACATTTTTCCTCTTTTCATTTTTTCTAAAGGTTTATAATCAAGATTACACACCGCTCTAACATGTTGATCAAATTGTGACGAATTAGAATTATCTAAAGTTATATGACCACTATTGTGAACTCTGCTTGCTGTTTCATTAGCTAATAACTCTTCGTTATAATCTAAGAAAAACTCAATAGCCATCACGCCTGTATAATCGTGTTTTTCTAGGATTTGATGAGTATATTTTTCAGCTAGATTTTTTATTTTAGATGAAATTTTTGCTGGAACAGTTGTAGTTTTTAAAATTTGATTTTGATGGAAATTTTCAAATGGTTCAAAAATATTGATTTTCTTATCCTGATATCTAGCAGCAATTATTGATATCTCTTTTTTAAAATTTACTTTTTTTTCAAAAATGTATCTTTTTTTAAAATCAATTTTTATTTTTTCTAAATCACCTAAATTTTCAATTTTATAACTAAAGTGCCCATCATAACCACCTTCATCTGATTTTAGTATTCCAGGAATTAAATGGCTTATTTTTGTCAAATCTTCTTGTTTATCAACTCGTAAATATTCAGTCGTTGGGATTTTTAATGACTTAAAAAATTCTTTTTCTAAATTTCTATTTTGTACAATCCTATTTATTTCAGGTCTTGGAAATACTGGAACAAATTTTTCAATTAATTTCAGTATCTTAAAATTAAAGTTTTCAAATTCTAGCGTAACTACATCAGTTTTTTTTGCAAATTCTTTGATTTCTTTTTCTTGACTTAAATTACATAAAAAAAACTCATCGCAGTATCTTTTAGCTGGTCCATTTTTGTCATCAGTTAAAACGACTGTTTTTACATCAAGTTTTCTTGCTGCTTGACATAACATCATGCTTAATTGGCCTGAACCGCATATGCCGAGTGTAATTTTACTCATTATTTTTTTGGTCTTTTTTTTACTGATTTTGTTTGTTTTGATCTAAATCTTATTAAATTTTTTCTAATTTTCTTGTCTGATAAAGATAAAATTCCTGCTGCAAGCAGACCAGCATTTTCAGAATTATTAATTGCGACAGTCGCCGTTACGACTCCTTTCGGCATTTGGATTACGCTTAAAAGTGAGTCTAACCCTTTTAGACTCTTAGTTTCAATCGGTACACCAATAACTGGTATAAATGTGAGGGAGGAGACCATTCCAGCAAGATGGGCTGATCCACCAGCTCCAGCAATAATTACTTCGTATTTAGTATGAGCATTTTTAGCAAAAGAAAACATTCTGTATGGAGTTCTATGCGCTGACACAATCTTAGTATCAAAACCTATTTGAAGAGATTTTAAAACTTTTTCGGCACCTTTCATAATGGAATAATCGTTTACCGATCCCATAATGATAGCTACTTTTTTATTCTTGTTTGAGGTAATTTTCACATAATAATTTACCAATTCTACAAATAAAAACAATCCTTAAGATTTTTAAAATTCACAATTTCAACAATTTTGTGCCTTCTAAATTACAGAAAGCGTTATTAGATTTAACTTATGAAAAAACTAATAACATTATCGTTAATTCTTTTACTAACAAATTGTGCAGGCGGGAATGTTGCAAAAATAAAATTTGGAAAAAAATGTACTCTTGCCGATGGTAATAATCTTCAAGAATCCTCATTTGTATGGTTTGTCAGCAAAGAAGCTTTGGGTGATTTTGATAAAAGAATCAATAAAAAAAATTGCTTAAAAAGTTAATTAATTCTAAAATACAAAAATTATGATATTAAGGGGTGATGAAATTACCCCTTAATATATTATTAATTTTTTTAATAACTCTAGGTTCAATTGCGATGGAAAAAAAAAATTATCACCATTTACCAAATGGTACTTTTAGAAACCCTGAAGGTTCACCTAAAAGAGACCCTAATATAAAATGGTCATACAAAATCTTTAACGAGGAAAGAAAAAAAATAAAGATTGATTTTCCGGACGATCATGTGATACCAAGCGATCAAGTTATTCAAAATCTAAAAGAAAATTCTGAGGAAGACTTTATAACCTGGATTGGTCATGCGACTTTCTTAATTAAGCTTGGAGGACTGACAATCATAACCGATCCTATCTTTTCAAAAAATGCTGGACCATTAATTTTTGGGCCTAAAAGATATGTAAAACCAGCCATTGATTTAAAACAGCTCCCCAAAATTGATTTATTTTTGCTTACACATAATCATTATGATCATCAGGATATGTCTACAATAAGAAATTTTCCTTACAAAAATGCAAAGGTTATTTTGCCTCTTAAATTGGGGAAATATTTCAAAAATTATAGTGATGTAAACGAGATTGATTGGTATCAAAAAGTATACGTTAATAAAGATATCAGTATAACTTTGTTACCAGCAGTTCATTGGAGTAAAAGAAGTTTATTCGATACTAATAAAACATTATGGGGAAGTTTTCTAATAGAGTACAAGAATAGGAAAATTTTATTTTCATGTGATACTGGATACGGAAATATTTTTAAAGATTTAGGAAATGAGTATGGGCCCATTGATTTGACTTTTATTAATATCGGAGCTTATAATTTTTATCCAATTATGCCTATTAAAGACAAATCAATTTACCATACTAACCCAGAAGAAGCTTTACAGATTGCAAAAGACCTCAAAAGTAAAAAAGTTTTAGGTATGCATTGGGGAACAATTATACTTTCATTAGAGCCTATAATGGAACCACCGAAACGTTTTAAAAATAGTGCAAATAAATTTGGATATAATCAAAATGATACAATAGTTTTTAAAATAGGTGAGTTAAAAAAACTCAAAGATATCTTTAATTGATTTTTTTTTGGAATTCTTTATCAATCATAATTGTTAAAGAATCTACTAAAGAGTCTGAAAACTTGAAAATTTCGTTAGGCCTGTATTCTAAAGAAATATTTTTTTCTTTATTCGTCTTATCTTCTACAATTATGTTTGCGTTTGGATCATTATCTTTTAAATAAACTAAAAGAATCCAATTTTCATCCACATCTTCGTCGTGTTTAATAAAAATCTCAGATGTTTCATATCGTCTGTCAATTACTCTAAGAAGAGACATCTTTTTTGGTAACCATTTTCTATTTAACTGAAAAACACAGGATGACATGCTTCTATAAAAACTTTCTAGCGTGTATTCAATTTTTTCACGAGCTAAATTGAATATTCTTTCTTTCTCTAATAAATCTTGTCTTGTATCATTGTCTGAGACTGAAATACCTAATTGCTCAATTCTCTCCTTTATCTTTTGATCTCTTATTGCTTGATATTTTTGCTTAATGCTCTCTATTCTGCTTTGAACCTCCTGGTAATTTTCTCTCTCTTGACCAAGAACAAATTTTTCTAAATTTTTTATTTCCAGTGCCTCTCTTTTCCTGAATTGTTCAATTTTTTTCTCGAGTTTTATTTGCTCAAAAAATTTCTTTTGTCTCGCGGCTTGCTCTTTTCTTAATAATGCTTGTTCTTCTCTAATAAACCTTTTTAAATCAATTTTTCGTTCTTTCTGAATTTTTTGTTCCTCTTTAATCTCTTCTTGTTTCTTTTTAAGTTCCTCTTGGATCTTTATTTTTGCTTTTTTAGAAGCTTCTAAATTTTCTTTTTTTAATATTTTAAGTCTTTCATTCCTCCTTCTTTCTTTTTCTTCCTCAATAACTTTTTTAAAATCGTCTATCTTATCTGCAATTCTTTGAAAAAATCCCTGTATAGTCTTATCTAAATTTAAATTAAATTTGAGTATTAATCTAATCCTGTCACTCAAACGCAAAATTTTTCTGATTGTTTCTCTAGTTTTCTTAGGGTTTTTTCTTTTTTTTTAATTTTCTTTTTTTTGAGTGAGTAGATCTTTTTCTTTTTTTTTTTGGATTTTTTAGTTTTTTTTCTTTTAATTACTTTTCTTAACCGTTTTTTTTTATATTTTTTTTTTAATTTTTTTATTTTTTTCTTTTTTTTCATCTCTGATATTAATTAAATATCAGTTTTTAAGAATATATATAGTCTCTTGTAAGCTGAGTGGCATTGAAATCTTTCACAATTTTTAATTGAAAAACAGCAAGATCTTTATATTTAAAAGCTGCAGCAGTGCTAGCTAAGTAAAATTCCCACATTTTAACAAATTTTTCGTCAAAGAGATCTTTGACTAAACTCTTTTTATTCAAAAATCTCTCAAGCCAACTTTCAAGTGTTTTGTCATAGTGTCGAATCAGTGTCTCAATGTCAGAAACTATTAAACCTGTTTTTTCAATAGGCTTAACCAGTTGACTCAGAGAAGGGCATACACCCCCAGGAAATATATATTTATTTATAAACAAATTGGGCGGTGAAGGCTTATCAACCACACCAATCATGTGAAGCAAAAATATTCCATCTTTATTTAATGTGGCATTTATTTTTTTGAAAAAAGTTTTGTAGAATTTCAAGCCGAGGTGCTCCGCAAAACCAACAGAAACAATTCTGTCATATTTTTCATTTAAATCTCTATAATCCAGAAGCTTAAAATTGACTTGATTTTCCAAACCTAACTCTTTGGCTTTATTTTTACAATAATTTGTTTGATTAGTACTTAGAGAAATACCTGTAACTTCACACCCAGTGTTTTTGGCAATTTCAAAAACCAGACCACCCCAACCACACCCTATATCTAAAACTTTTTGATTTTTTTTAATATCTAATTTTTTAATAATATGATTTATTTTATTTTTTTGGGCTTCTTCAAGCGTTTTAGTATTTTCTTTCCAATAAGCACATGAATATTGTCTATAATCCTTATCTAAAAAAATATCATATAGCTTCTCACCTTTCTCACCGCCTATATCATAATGATATTCAACATTTTTTTTTGATCGAGATTGAAAATTAAAGTTTGATAAAAATCTCCATAAACCATAAAGTTTTTTTGAAAGAAAACTTTGCTGACTAATTTCCTCTCTGCCCAAATTTTTTATCAATTCCATCAAGAAATCTTTGAGTGATCCATTCTCAATAACAATTTCATTTCTCATGTATGCTTCTGGAAATTCCAACTCTGGGTTAATTAATAATCTCCAACTTAAATTTTTTTTCATTAGTTTTAAGATTATTGGATTATTTTGCTGAGGACTCCCGCAGATATATTTTTGTCCGCTTGAGTCTATCAATATTATACCACCTTCCTTGTAAATATTAGATAACACTTTAGCCAATTTCATTTTAAGCGGCCTCCCTCTTTAAAATAATAAAGTTTAATTTTTTTAAACTTTCAATAAGTTTTTTTTCTTCATCTTTATCTAATTTGATTAACGGTGGTAATAAATTGGAATATTTTTTATCACTTTGAGACATATAACAGTGTAACGCAGAAATTAAGTTAAATTGATCAAAGGTCTCTCGTACTTTAATAAGTTTATCGTTATATGTTTGATTTTTATCACTGGAAAAATCATCAAATACTTTTCTAGCTATTGAATGAGTAACATTAGTAACTGCAGAGATGCACCCTGCACATCCAAGTTTTAGACCTTTTAATAGTTTTGCCTCACTTCCGGGAAAAATTAAAAAATCTTTTATTTTCAAAGTTTCGAAAAGATTGTATGAGGAATCTTTACATCCAACAACATTCTTAGGAAAATTTTTAACAAGATTTTTTACTGCTTTTTCACTAAACTTATATCCACTTAGTTTTTCAAAGTTATAAAGAATTATTTTTATTTTTGGAAAATTTTTTATTATCTCATTGTAAAAATTGAAAACACCTTCATCAGAATTGCCCTTGTAGTACGCAGGAGGCATTATTAAAAAATATTTGAAATTATATTCAAATGAATATTTTATAAGTTCTAGAGTATCTTTTAATGAATTTGATCCTGTCCCTAAAAAAAAATTATTTCTAAATTTACTTTTTGGCAATTTGGAAATTAGCTCTTTTTTTTCTGATAAAGAAATAAGCTGACTTTGCCCGGTTGAACCAAAAAAAAATACTCCATGCAATCCCTTTCTTATAAGGTTTTCTGCATGATCAATAGTAGCCGCAACATTTAAAGTGTAATCAGCATTTAAGACACTTAATCCTGCAGCGTAAACTCCTTTTTTAAACATAATCTTACCCAATTCTAAGTGTCTAAGTTATAATATAAAAAATTAAAATGAAAGTTCTTGTTATTCAACAAAGACACGGAATTGGAGATATGGTGATTTTTTTACCCTATCTTCACGCTTTAGCTAAAAACCTTAATTGTTCTATTTCTTTGTTAGCCAAAAATAGCTCAAAAGCGAAAGAGTTGCTTTCTGACGATAATCACTTCGATGAAATAATAGAATTAGATCAGTCAAAAGACGGTATTAGAGGATTTCTAAAATTGGCAAAAGAATTGAAAGCGAAGAATTACGATAGAATTTACATTTTCAATGGATCAGTAAGATATTTTATTCTTTCAAAATTTCTGAATATAAAAACTGTTTATCAATACCCCTTATTCATATCAAAAGATATAATCTTTCAAACAGCTAAAACTTTCACTGAGAATTGTATTGGAAAAACTTTGTCAACTCAACCCAAGCTAATTTTAGATAAAAAAAAAGTTGATAATGCCAAAAATAAATATTCTATTGATAAAGAATTTAAGCACATCGTTTTGGGAGTTTCTGCTTCAGGTTATACAAAGCGATGGGGAGTGGATAATTTTATAAAACTTGCCACAGAATTGAGCAAAATTTACGAATGTAAATTTTACATTGCGTTGGGACCAAATGACAAAGAAATAAATGAAAAATTTCTTAATTCACCAATTAAAAACAAATGTATTTCATTTTTAAAACTAAGTATAAGAGATGTGCTTCCTATTATTAAAAACAGCGATTTGTACATAGGTAATGATACAGGTTTTTTACATATTAGCTCCGCGTTAAATATTGATTGTATTGGGATTTACGTTGACTCACCTGCTTTTAGCTACAGCGCGTATTCAAATAAAATAGATGCCGTTGTCCCCAAGGGTGAAACTATACAGTCTACGTCGCATGATACTTTAGGACAAGAAAATATTTCATTCGATGAAGTTTTTGATAAAGCAAAAAGCAAATTAGTTCACAAAATCCTCACGTAATATTTTTTCTTTTGCCTCATTGACTAACTGACTAAGTCTCTCCGTATTAATATCTCTATTCATATCTGGATGTATTTTTTTTTGAAGTTTTTGTGCAGATTTTATAACTTCGTCTTTATTACATCCCTTTTTTAATCCCAAAAGTTTATAAGCCTCATCAATTGTAATATTGGATGACCCTTGTTGTGGATTTGAAAAATTTCCTCTAGAGTTTCTTAAAAATTGAATCAATCGCCATAGCTGGAACATTTGTAACGCTGTCAGTCCTTTAATCTTTAATCCAGATAAAAGTATAAGAAGAAATGGTAAAGAAAATATAAATTTACCGCCGATTGTTAATACAGCTGCGAGGACGACAGATATCATTATCGCAAGTCTTTTTAAAAATAGCGCAATTTTTTTACTACTAGCTTTTGCAAAAGCATTTAGAGCCAAATAAACTACGACAAATATGATTATTCCAATTAAAAACCAATTCATATAATTTCTATATATGAATATACCAAAACTGAGAAAAATTGAGACAAAGAAAAAATACCATAATAAGTACGTTCTAAGTGACGATTATTCATGGGTTGATCAGCCTAACATTTTAGAGGTTCTTAGGAGCCCTGAAAAGATTCTGCCAGAAGTAAAAAAATACATTGAGGAAAACAATGATTTGACGGAGGAATATTTCAAAGATACAAAAAAACTACAAAAAAAGATCTTTTCTGAAATAAAATCAAAAATAAAATTAGAGGACACATCCCTTAAATTCAAAGATAAAAAATTTTATTATTGGACGAAAACAGAAAAAGATGGAAACTATAATAAGAGGTTAAGACAATTAATCGATAATACAAAACCAGAAGAAATTTACTTCGATGGTGATATTGAAAAAGCAAAACATGGATCTAAATATTTTGGTCTTGGAAGTGTAAGCGTATCACATTGTGACAATTTTTTAGCTTACTCTTTAGACCTACAAGGTTCTGAATATTACACAATTTATCTAAGAGATTTAAATACTAAAAAAGATTTTAAAGATACTATTTTAAATACAAGTGGTAATATCACATGGTCGTTAGACAGTAAAAGTTTTTTTTACTCACAATTAGATAAATTTCATAGACCAAGAAAAATTTTCAGACATTACATAGGCAGTCCCATAGAAAAAGATGAATTAATTTATGAGGAAAAAGACGAAACTTTCACTTGTAGTATAAGTTTGACTGCTGATGAAAAGTTTTTTGTTATTTCGACTTCGGACCATATTACAACCGAAGAATATTTTTTTGCATCTAATTCTAATTCGATAAAACTAAAATTATTTAAAAAAAGAGTAAGCGATGTTAGGTACTCGATAGACTCTTGGAAAGGTTATTTTTATATCCATACCAACGAAGATGCTAGGGATTTTAAAATTTTAAAATGTAGAAACGATAAAATAGAGGAGTTAGAAGATTTCATTCCAGCAAAAAAAGAGACGGTAATAGGTGATCTAGAGTTTTTAGAAAACTATATTGTCAGAGGAGAAAAATCTGATGCTATTTCAAAAATTTATGTAAGAAATTTAAAAACAAATAAAGAAGAGGAAATCAAAATATCTAAAGAGTCAATAGGTGTTCCAGGTATTTCTTTGATGCAAAAAGATCCAAAAACAGACAAAATTAGAGTAAGCTGGGAAAGCATGGCTTCACCACTAAAAGTTTATGAGTATGATATATTGTCGAAAAATAAAAAACTTGTTAAAGAAATTGAAATACCGTCCGGCCATGATCCTAACAAATATGTTGTTGAAAGAGTAAAAGCTAAATCCCATGACGGGCGAGAAATTCCTATAAGTATTTTGAGATTAAGGGATAAAAAACAAGATGGAAAATCCAAGATGCTCCTTTATGCTTATGGAGCCTATAAACACAGCGTCAGTCCTTCGTTTAGTGCTTCGAGATTTTGTTTAGTAGATAGAGGTATTGACTTTGCTATCGCCCATGTTAGAGGAGGCGGAGATCTAGGAGACATCTGGCATGAAGAAGCTAAAAAGAAATTAAAAAAAAATACCTTTTTAGATTATATTGCTTGTGCAAATCACTTGATTGATCAAAGATATACCTACAAGGGTGGCATTTGTTTTTATGGTGGAAGTGCTGGTGGTCTTACAGGAGGGGCGGTAGCAAATATGTCTCCTGATTTGTTTTTCTCAATGTTGTTGCTAGTACCATTTGTTGACACAATGACAACAATGCTAAATAAGGATCTACCACTAACACCTGCTGAATGGGAATTGTGGGGAAACCCAATTAAAGATGAAGACTATTTCTCTTACATTTTATCTTACTCACCTTATAACAACCTTGAAAAAAAAAAATTACCCCAACATGTTTATAACCTCGTCAATTTTTGATAATAGAGTTCTATACTCTGAGCCAGTAAAGTATATAGCCAAACTTAAAGATCTTAAAACTGATAACAATATCCAATTATTAAAATGTAAAATGGAGGCAGCCGGTCACGGTGGTATGAGCGGGAGAGATAATGCTATTAGTGAACTAGCGGAAGAATATAGTTTCATTCTTAAAACTGCAAAAATATTTAAATAATGATCTTGAAAAAATTAAAAATCTTACTAAATAAAATATTCTTATGGTAACTAACAAAAATTTTGATTGGTTTTGTGTAAATACTTGGTCCAAAAGTGCGTATAATACACTATGGTGTTTATTGGGCTGTTCTATTGGTGACTTTGGTACAATTTATTATTTTCAAGTTACTCCTCATGACTTGTCAGTATTTTTAGTAATGATGATTGCAATTATTAATGGAATAATTACTTCTATTATTCTCGAGACACTAATTCTGATTTATCAAAAATTTAATTTTATAAATGCATTAAAAACTGCTTGTGGCATGTCTCTAATTAGCATGATCTCGATGGAGATTTGTATGAACGCAACTGATTATCTTTTAGTGGGTTCAGCTAAATTAGTGTGGTGGGTAGTGCCAATAATGCTAGTTGTGGGTTTTTTAACTCCATGGCCGTATAATTATTGGAGATTAAAAAAATACAACGAAGCTTGTCATTAAAAACAGTTTTTACTACTAAAACCGATAACTTTATTTTTTTGATTTATCTCAAAAATTCTCTCACATTTTATTTTCAATTTTTTATGCGTATAAACAAAATATTTATTTTTTGAGTTATTTTTTAATTTAATTTTGTTAGGGTCCCCAAACTCAAGCTTTAATTCTTGTTCGGATTTGTTCAGCCATTTACTAAGATTTGCTTCTTCTGCAGAAACTTTTTCATCAATTTTTTTTGATACTGTTTGACAAGATGTAAAAAGAATAAATAAAAGCAAGTATACTAAATTTTTCATTTTCAACTAAATATAGAATATTATTCAATTTTATAAACAGAAATATTTATCATAGGTTGTAATTATATATTATCACAATTTTTTTCAAAGATTTATCTTAAGAATCGATGTAATCAGCAGTAGGAGGTTTTCATGCTTGAAAAATATTTTCAATACAAAAAACATAAAACAAACTTTAGAACAGAGGTTATAGCAGGTGTAACCACTTTTCTGACAATGGCATACATTATGTTTTTAAATCCTTTTATACTCTCAGGGGAATTCGCTGGGCCGGAAAAAGGTTTTTTTGATTTTGGTGCCGTTTTTACAGCTACCATTATAGCAACAGCAATAGCTTGTTTCATAATGGCTTTTTATGGAAAGACTTGGCCTATAGGTTTAGCTCCAGGTATGGGGATAAACGCCTTTGTAGCCTTTGGAGTGGTTGCTGGAATGGGTTATACACCTCAGCAAGCTCTAGGTGCGGTTTTAGTGGCAGGAGTTTTATTTCTATTAATATCCTTAACTCCTATAAGAGCTTGGTTAATCAATTCAATACCGAGAAGTTTAAAGCTTGGTATCGGTGCAGGAATTGGTTTTTTCCTTGCAATAATTGGTCTGGAAATTATGGGGGTTGTAGGTGATCATCCAGTAACTCTAGTCACACTTGGTGATTTAAAAAATCCTTTAGTTTTATTAGGTTGTCTTGCATTTGTCTCGATGATCGTTATGGAAAAAATGAAGATAAGAGGAAATATCATAATAGGTATTTTAATTTTTAGTATTATAGCTTGGATAACAGGGCTGGCTAAATTTAACGGTGTGGTGAGTTCACCTCCACCTATGACCTATTTATTTGAATTTGATCTTGGAGCTGCATTTACTGCTGGGATGTCTACGGTCATCTTTACACTTTTGTTCATAGATTTTTTTGATACGGCCGGAACTTTAACTTCAGTTGCTAACGTAGCTGGCAAAGTAGATAAAAGTGGTAAAGTGCAAGATATTAATAAAGCGATGTTATCTGATAGTGTTGGTACAGTTGCAGGAGCTCTAATGGGAACAACCACTGTCACAAGTTATGTGGAGTCGGGTGCTGGAGTAAAAGCAGGTGGTAGAACAGGTATGACCTCTTTAGTGATTGGTGTTTTATTTTTAGCTTGTCTTTTTTTCTCTCCATTGGCAACAAGTTTGCCAAAAGAAATAGATGGAGCTGCTCTGCTTTACGTGGCTGTACTTTTTGTTAGAAACATTACTGATATTGATTGGAATGATATCGCAGAGTCTGGTCCAGCTGTATTAGCAATGGTGACAATGCCATTAACATATAGCATAAGCCATGGAATAGCCTTATCTTTCATTGCATACGCATTAATAAAAATTTTTACTGGAAAATTTAGTACAACTTCTCCTGCTATTTGGCTAATAGCCGTTTTGAGTGTTGCAAGTTTTGCGGTAGCTTAAATTTAGGGGCCAGGAAACTGGCCCATAATCTAATTATGGTTTTTTTTTAAATCTTCAATCCTTATTTCCTCATATTTTTCAAAAGGCTGCACAATCCAAGGATTATGATCTAATCTTTGCGCACAATAATCAGGTTCAAAAGTCGAGTCAGCTTTTTTCCATAAAACTGCTGTCTTTATCTCTTTTATTTTTCCTTTTAATGGTTTGTAATTTTTTAACCATTCAATGCTTCTATTAAGAGTTACTCCAGTGTCGGATAAGTCATCGCAGAGTAAGATGTTACCACTCATGTTTTGAACAGTTGAGCTCAATTCTCTGGAAAAAATTAATTCACCCTGTTCATTTTCTATATCTTTTCCAGAATAAGATTCTACAGCAAGGTATGCACACTTTAATTTAAAAACTCTACTTAAAACATCGATGATTGGTGCGCCACCTCGCATAATTCCAATTAATAAGTCTGGTTTAAAGCCGCTATCGTAAATTTGAACAGCCAGTTTTTCGATAATATTGTTGTACTCTTTCCAATCTACTATTAATTTATCTGCCATAGAAAAAAGTAATTTATTTTAGGGGAGTTGTAAATGACAGGATATACAGTTTGTGTTTATAAAAATATAAAGGATCAGTCTAAATTAAAAGAATACGCTTTAGCTGCTAAATCTGCAGTTGAAAAGTTCAAAGGAAAATTCTTAGTGAGAGGCGGTGAAAAAATTACAGCTGAAGGCAAGGAGTCTCCCAGAACTGTTGTGATTGAATTTCCAACTTTTGATGATGCAAAGAATTTTTATTTTTCGAAAGAATATCAAAAAGCTCACTCGATATTGGGTGACACAGTCGAGAGACATTTTCAAATTTTAAAAGGATCTAATATTGAATAGGTTCATCATCAATTGATCTCCATAAATACCACGTAGCAACTGAACAGTAAGGTGAAAATTTTTTTTTCAATTTTTGTAAAAAATTTTTGGGGGGAAAATATCTTTTTTTATAATTAATCGAAATAGCTCTTAATAAACCAATATCTTGTATGGGCCAAATATTAGATCTATTATATGTAAATAAAAGTATCATTTCAGCACTCCATCTACCGATTTGTCTTAAATTAGACAGATATATTATAGCTTGTTCATCATTAAGCCTGTTAATATTTTTTGGATTAAATTCTTTTTTTAAAAATTTTACAGCTAATTCCTTTATACCTCTTGCTTTTTGTCTGCTTAAACCACAGGATTTTAATTGAGCTAAGGACAACCTTGACACATTAAGAGGCTTTACTTTTTTTGATTTTTTTTCAAATTTATTAAATACAGAATTAGCCGCTGCTACACTTATTTGCTGACCGATTATACTTTTGCATAAAGAATAAAAGATATCTTTCCTTGTGGTCAAAAATTTATCATTATATTTTTTAATTAATTTTTTTATTATTCTATCTTTTTTCGAGAGGACTTTTATAGCCTTTCTCCAATATCTTGGCTTTTTTATCACGTCCTCGGGCTCACTACTTGTTTTTTTAGACGAGACTCTCTCATAAAAATAATTAGTGAACTTGTAATTATGAGTCCTGCTCCAATAAGTGTTAGCACTCTTGGTATTTCACCCCATATGAAATAACCAAGTAAAATAGCAAAGACTAAATTTAGATATTTGGTTGGTGTTACCAATGAAGCTTCGGCAATCCTCAGTGAAACCGTTAATAATATATTGGCCACGGAACCAATGATGCCACAAAAAATTAATAAAAATAATTCAAATTTATTTGGCATAACCCAGCCATAAGGTAATGTAAATAAACCAACTACCATGCTTAAAACTGAAAAGTATAAAGCTATTCTATAATTTGGTTCGGTTGTTGAAAGACTTCGAATGCTTAGAGCAACACAAGCAAAAAATATACAAAAAATAATCGGAAAAATATAATATACATTTAATTCTTCATACGCAGGTTTTACAATCATTAGCATACCGATAAATCCAATAAAAACAGCTGACCACCTCCTAATACCAACTTTTTCTGATAAAAAAAATATAGATCCTAAAGTTACAAAGATTGGACCTCCAAAAGTTAAGCTTACAACATCAGCCAATGGGATTTCTCTTAATGCAATAAACAATGCAATAATTGCTAATGTTCCGGATACGGCTCTAAATATATGAAGTCTTGGTCGAGAGGTCTTATAGAATGTTTTTAAATCGCTCTTTGGGATAAGCATTAAAATGGGTATGAGACCAAAAAAAAACCTTGCGAACAAGACTTCTCCCACAGGAAACTGATCAAGCCATTTAACGCATGCGTCCATCATTGCAAAGCAAGCAACTGAAGCAACCCCGTACAATACGCCTATTTGATTTTTTGTTAGCAATTTATTATCCTTAATAAGTAGTAACACAAAATGACAAAATTTAAAAAAGCCATTATCTGTGGAGGTTGTTTTTGGGGTATTGAGGAAAACTTTAGAACCAAACCAGGTATAATATCAACAGAAGTAGGTTATGCAGGAGGAAAAAGCGACAAAACCACCTACGAAGATGTCTGTACGGGTCAAACCGGACATGCCGAATGCGTTAAATTAACGTATGATGAAAATTTAATCTCATATGAGAAAATCCTAGACCTATTTTTTAAAATGCACGATCCTACACAAAAAGACATGCAATATCCGGATGTTGGGACTCAGTATAGGAGTGAAATATTTTATATTGATAATGGCCAAAAAGAAATTGCAGAAAATATGAAGTTAAGGTTAAACAAATTACTTAACAATAAAGTTGTAACAAACATAAGTCCACTTACTACTTATATAATTGCAGAGGAATATCACCAAAAATATATATCTAAAAAAAATAGATGAATCCATTAGTAGAAACAGATTGGCTTTTTAAAAATATTAATAATGTTAGAATATTCGATGCCACATGGCATTTGCCGAATTTAAACAGAAATGCTGAGAAAGAGTTTGAAGCAAAGCACATACAGGGATCAGTGTTTTTTGATATAGATAAACACTCAAACAAAAAATCAAATTTACCCCACATGATGCCAGACAAAAAAAAATGGGAAAAGGTAATATCTGATTTTGGTATAAAAAATACTGACCATGTAATCATTTATGATAACTCAGATCTTTATAGTTCTTGCAGATTATGGTTTAGTTTTATTTATTTTGGTCATGATACAAATCTTGTTTCTGTTTTAAACGGAGGTCTAAAAAAATGGTTAATAGAAAAAAAAGAAGTCACAACAAAAATAAAAAAATTCAATAAATCAGTTTATTCAGCTGAAGAAAAAGAATATCTAATTTTAAAAAAGCAAAATATTGATGAAAATATAAAAATTAAAAAATTTAAATTAGTCGACGCTAGAAGTGAAGAAAGATTTTTGGGCAAGGTTAAGGAACCAAGAAAAGGTTTAAAATCTGGATCAATACCTGGTTCATTAAACTTACCATATAAAGATTGTATTAATAGCGCTGAGAATACTTTTAAAAACAAAAAAGACCTAAAAATAATTTTTGACAAACTTGATTTAAAAGACAAAGTTGCTTTTACTTGTGGTTCGGGCGTTACGGCATGTGTTTTAGGTCTAGTAAATTCTTTAATAAATGATACAAATCCATTAATTTATGACGGGTCATGGTCAGAGTATGGAATTTTAAGATATGAGGACAGCAACAAAAATTAGAATTTTTTTAATCATTATTTTTATTGTAATATTTACAGTAATAGCAGGAAGATACGCAATTGGACTTCATTTTAAAAAAAAATTCAGTAAAAGACCACCACCCAATGTAATAGTTTCGATTGTCGAAAAGTCAAATTTTTATAAAAGCATTGAAACATTTGGAACAGCTATAGCTCAAAATTCTAAGACTTATAGAATTAAGAAAGATCAAGTAGTTGGAAATCTAAAGATTGAAAATCGTTTTGTAAAAAAAGGGGAAATCATTGCTGCTTTGAAAGATAACGAAATAATTACTGCAGAATTTTCAGGTAAACTCGGTAAAAGAGAAATAGCCCAAGGCGTGCTTGGTTCAGATAGCTTAATTATAACGCTTGATGACTTAAAAAAGGTAATGATCGATATTAAAATTCCTGAAAATTATGTTGGTGTTTTAAAAAAGGGTTTAAAAGCAGAAATTTTTTCATCCGCTTTTGATAAGGTATTTAAAGGTAAAATTGACTCTGTAAGTTCTAGGATCGACCCATCTACGAGATCTATCTTGGCAAGAGTTGTTGTGAATAACAATAAATACGAAATAATTCCAGGACAATTAATGACTGTTAAAATTATATATGATCAAAAGCTTCAACTTGGTATACCAGAGAGTGCGGTTACATCTCAAGGTAATACTGCTTTTGTATATATTGTTGAAAATCAAAAGGCTCAGAAAAAAAATATAATAATTGGAAGAAGAAATTTTGGCAAAGTTTCGGTTCTTAAAGGTATTTCTGAGGGAGATTTAGTAATAAGCGAAGGTGTTTCTAAAGTCAAAAACCAGGTTAAAGTTAAAATATTAGAAAAATAATGTTTTTAACAGATTTATCTATTAAACGTCCAGTTGTTGCCTCTGTGATGAGTTTGACATTGGTTATTTTTGGTATGTTTACTTTTCAAAACATACCCACAGATGAACTTCCGGAGGTTCAGCCTCCAGTTGTTACAATACAAACGGAGTATCCTGGTGCTTCTGCTGAGATCATTGATACCCAAATTACCCAAAAAATTGAGGACTTCGTAGGTGGAACACCTGGTTTAGAAACAATAGACTCCTTTAGTGAAGATGAAAGCTCTAGAGTGACATTAACTTTCGAGACAGGACTAAATTTAGATAATGTTACAAATGATGTTAGAAGTTCTGTAGGAAGAGTAATAGATAATTTACCCGATGGATCTAATCCACCGGAAATATTTAAACAGAGCGCTGGCATGAGAACTACTATGTGGTTAAGTTTTAGTTCTGATATTATGTCTGATCTTGAGCTGACAGATTATGCTGATAGATATCTTACAGATGTATTTTCAATCGTTAAAGGTGTTGGAAGAGTAAGACTAGGTGGTGAAAGAGAAATTTCTCTTAGGGTATGGCTTGATCCATTAGCTCTTGCCGCCAGAGATTTAACAACACAAGACGTTGAAAAAATATTAAGACAAGAAAATATAGAATTTCCAGCTGGCAGGATAGAATCAAAAGATATTGATTTAACAATACAACTGAACAAACCATATAAAGATGTTCAAAATTTTAAAAAATTGCCTTTAAAAAGAGCAAGAGATGGCTCAGTTATTTATTTAGAGGATGTCGCTAAAATAAAAGTTGGTGCTGAGTCCACCAGAACATTATTCAAAGGTAATGGTAAGCAGGTAGTGGGTATAGGTATTTACCAACAAAGTGACGCTAATACAATTGAGGTAGCTGATGGTATTAAAAAGAAGATAAAAGAAATAAAAAGCTCTTTACCACCTGATACAACACTTGAGGTTTCATTTGATAGAAGTAACTATATTAAAAGTGCTATTAATGAAGTGTACAAAACTTTATTTATTGCTCTTTTGTTAGTTACAATAATTATTTATCTTTTTTTAGGTAACATAAGAGCACTAATCATACCTGTTGTAGCATTGCCAGTATCATTAATTTCAACATTTCTTGCGATTTACATTTTTGATTTTTCAATAAATCTTTTTACTTTAATGGCTTTAGTCCTGGCCATAGGTATTGTTGTTGATGATGCAATTGTAATGCTAGAAAACATAATGAGACGTATTGAATTAGGAGAGGCTCCATTGCTGGCAGCTTACAAGGGGGCAAGACAGGTATCATTTGCAATCGTAGCAACAACAGTAGTTTTAGTTGCAGTTTTTATTCCGCTTATCTTTATAAAAGGGATTTCCGGTGTTCTTTTCACACAGACTGCAATTACTTTATCTTGTGCAGTTTTAATTTCAAGTTTTGTAGCACTAACATTAAGTCCAATGTTGGGGAGTAAATTTTTAAATAAAAAAATGGATAAATCAAAGGTCGTTATCAAATTTGATGGGCTATTAAGGGTAATAACTTCCACTTATAATTCTTCTTTAAAATCGTGGATTAATAAAAAAAAATTAATCTTATCTTTTTTAGTAATAATAATGGGATTAACTGTTTTTTTATTTAATTTTGCTCCGAAGAAATTAATCGCTGAAGAAGATAGGGGAGCATTTTTTGTAATTATAAAGGCTCCTCAAGGCTCTGGTTTTAATTTTACAAAGTCGAAAGCAGAAGAAATTGAAAAGCTGCTATTACCAAGTATTGGAAATGGTGAATACAGAAAACTTATTATGCGAGTACCAGGATTTGGTAAATCATCAAAACAAGTTAATAGCGGGTTCATAATTGTTTTACTTGAGCATTGGTCCAAGCGCGATCGTCATGGAATTCAGATTATGAGAGAGTCATTTAATAAGATATCAAAAGTTCCAGGTGTTTTAGCATTCCCGGTCATGCCTCAAGGGATAAGAACAGGAGGTGTCGAGAATCCAGTTCAATTTGTAATTCTGGGCAATACTTATGAAAAACTTATTAAATGGAAGGATATTATCAAGGAAAAAGCAAATCAAAATCCAGGTTTGGCATCAATACAGGACGATTTTGATTTAAATAAGCCACAACTTAACGTTAATATTGATCAAAAAAAAGCAGCAGATTTAGGAGTGTCTGTTGAAGACATTGGGAGAACATTAGAAACAATATTTGGCTCCAAAAAAGTAACAAAGTTTACTCAAGATGGTAAAGAGTATTCAATCATTCTACAGGGAGACATCAAAGATAGACAAGAACCAGAGAGTATCAGCAAAGTTTTCGTAAGATCAAAAAATAATGGTAAACTAATCTCTGTCTCAAATTTGATTGATTATAACGAAGAGGGTAAATCAGCTTTTTTGGCACGATATAATAGACAAAAAGCTGTAACAATTTCAGCCAGATTAGTTGGTGATTATTCTTTGGATGAAGCTCTGAAGTTTTTAGCTAATGTCGTTGAAGAAAATACACCTGAAGCAGGTATTGCTTATAAAGGCGAAAGTGAAGAGTATAAAAAAACTAACTATGAGTTGTATATAATTTTTACTTTAGCTTTAATCACTGCTTATTTAGCCTTAAGCGCTCAATTTGAAAGTTGGCGACACCCCCTAACTATAATGTTAACAGTTCCATTAGCAATTTTGGGTGGATTATTAGGTCTCCTTGTCGTTGGATCCTCTTTAAATATCTACAGTCAAATTGCTTTAATTATACTTATTGGTCTTTCAGCCAAAAACGGTATACTTATTGTGGAATTCGCAAATCAACTTAGGAAGGAAGGGAAAAATATCGAGGAAGCTGTTATTAAAGCATCTAATATTAGATTTAGACCAATTTTAATGACAAGCTTGTCCACAATATTTGGTGTCTTACCTTTAATAGTTGGAACTGGACCTGGAGCAGCTAGCAGACTAACAGTTGGGATAACAATTTTTGGTGGAATGATTTTCTCTACGTTCTTCACCTTATATGTAATACCAACAATATATTCTATCCTTGCAAAGAATACTCGAAGAATAGACTCAGTAGAAATAGAATTAAATAAGCAACTTAAAAAATAATGTATTTATTCTTATCTAAATTTTTTTTACAAAGAGTGAGTTGTTTTCTGTATTTAGAGGATAAATCCTTGACTGATTTCGCATAAATTATTGCTTTTTTATCTTTTCTATAATTTTTATAATCGCCCCAACCTTTATAATAAGCTAAATACTGTTTATAGGCATCTTTTTTAGAAATTTTTAAAATTTTAGAGGTTTTATTTACATACCAACCTATAAAATCAACAGAGTCTTTAAATCTTGCTCTTGTCGCTAAAGAATTTCCTGTTTCTTTTTTATATTGTTCCCATGTGCCTTTGACCGCCTGGCTATAACCAAACGAACTAGATTGTCTTTTAAATGGGATTACTTTAAATAATTTTCTTCTTGGTGGCTTTGCCAACCAATTGAAATCGCTCTCCTTTTTTACAAAAGCTAATTGAATATGAATAGGAACACCCCACTTAATGTATGTAGCTTTAGAGTATTTATACCAAAGATATCTCTCTTCAAAAATTGCACAACTATTGTTGGTGTTCTTGGGAATTGATGAACAGGAAACAACTAGAAAAAAAAATATTATTAAAAAAAAATTATTTCGAATCACTTGATTACTATAAATTATTTATTTTTTCGTCTCCATAATTCTGGTGTGATAAATTTGCCTTGCCAAATACCCAATTTAAATTTTTTCGCGTAATTTTCAGCTAAATCGAAATTATTTGGAAAAGAATATCTCCTATAAACTATTGCCCACCCGTTTTTAACCATTTGATAATTGATACTATCTTTTTTTTCAGGTAAAAAACACTCAGCTAAGATCCTATTATATTTGTCTTTAGAAAAATATTTACAATTTAAATTTTTGTTATCTATCATCTTTAATAGATTTTTTTTTGCTGAAAAACCGCAACTATATAATTTTTCTTTCGAATTTTCACAATATTGCTTTAACTCAGGAGCATCAATAAAGATTAATCTGATATTTTGTTGTTTTATTTTTATGCTATCGCCATCAATAATTTTTGGAATACCAGAAATTTCATTGGCTAATAAACTTCCACATAAAAAAAATATAAATAAAAATAATTTAAACTTCATGTTTTTTTATTTTAAAAAAGATAAAGGATAGTGTCGTTCCAGCTATATTTGAGAGTAAATCAACTTTTTCAAAAGATCTGTTAGGAATATGAAAATGCAATATTTCTAAAATTGTTCCAAAAAAAATAAAGTACGAGTAGATTAAAAATGTATTTCTTTTTTTAAATAAATTAAAAGCTAAAAAAGAAATAACAAAAAAAATTAAAAAATGATTAATTGCATATCCACCAGTATTAATAACTAAATGAAGTAATCCCCATTTTTCATTTGACCCTTCTTTAAATTGATATTGTATGTTGTCGTAAACAATATAGCCTAATATGTTACCTGGAAATAAATAAAAAAATATAATAATAATAAATAAAACTATAAACATGATTTTTTGCAATTTTTTTTCTCGATCTTTCATTTTTTTAGTTTAGCATATTAATTTTACAAATATAACATGAGTAAACTTATATTAATTAGGCATGGTCAAAGTAAATGGAATGTAGAGAATAAATTTACAGGATGGGTGGATGTTGATCTCTCGTTGAAAGGTGAGCAAGAAGCTCGAGAGTCAGGTGCTCTAATTAATAATCTCAATATTAAAATTGATAAGTCTTTTACATCGTATCTTTTAAGAGCAATTAAAACTTTAGAAATTGCTTTAAAAACAATGAAAAATGAAAATAAATACGAAAAAGCCTGGGAATTAAATGAGAGACATTATGGAGCTTTAACAGGATTAAATAAAGATGAAACAAAAAAAAAAAATTGGTGAAGAAAAATTTAAGATTTATCGAAGATCTTGGAATATTGCGCCTCCAAAAATGTTGGATGACGATGATAACAAAAAAAATTTTGGTGAATTAAACTTAAAGATTCCAAAAGAAAAAATACCGTCATCCGAGTCGCTCGAAGATACATATAAAAGAGTGGTCCCTTACTACGAAAATAAAGTAATAGGTCATCTAAAATTGAATAAGAATGTTATTATTTCTGCTCATGGAAATTCATTGCGAGCTCTCTGTAAATATTTATTTAATATTTCAAATGAAAAAATTAATAAACTGGAAATTCCAACTGGAAACCCTTTTCTAATTAATTTAGATAAAGAGCTAAAAATAAAAAATTTTAGATATCTCAATAAGGAGAGATCTAAAGAAGTTATAGATATTTAGTTTGTTTTAATTTTATTAGTTTTTTATAAATTTTTATTCTATTCACATGATAGAATTTTTTTTTACTTTTAATGCCAATTAAAAGGTTGTTTTTTATCAAGTTTCGCCAAATTTTATTCATTGAAAAAACTTTATTTTTTTCATTTTTAAAAATATCTTTGTTCAATATCTGTAATCCTGTGAAAATAAATCTATTAAACTTATTTTTTTGGATAAGGGCTTTGTTTAAATTAAAATCACCCCTAAATGATTTATCAAAACTTAATTTTTTATCGGCCAATAACAAACAGGGTTTTCTAAATTTCAAGTAATTTTTAATTAATAATTTCAATTCATCTTTGTATACTTTACTCCATATGGTGTCTGGGTTTATTACAATAAAATGTTTATCTTTAAAAAATTTAGAAGCTTTTAATACACCGCCACCTGTATCTAAGATTTTTTTTTCGTAGGAGATTCGTATTTTAACATGAAAATTTTTTTTTTTTAAAAAACTTTTTATTTTGTCACTTAAATGATGGGAATTGACGATAATTTCATTAACCCCACTCTTTTTTAATAAAATAATTGTTTTTTCTAATAAAGTTTTTTTTCCTATCACGATGAGTGGCTTTGGAGTTTTTAAAGTCAGTGGACTAAGTCTTTTTCCATAACCCGCAGCTAATATTATTGCCTTTTTTATTTTCATTGAAATTTAAATTTCTTTATTTCTTTCAAAGAAATATGATAATTCATATTTTTTTTTAAATCTTTAAATATAGGATCACTCAGTCTATTTTCTAATAATTTCCAGGTATTGGGTATATATTTTAAATAAATTGATTTTTTATCTCTTACGAAAAGTCTAACAAAAATTCCTAAAATTTTTAAATTTCTTTGAACTGATAAAATCTTATAGTCATTCATTATCAATTCTAGGTTAAATCTTTTTAATTGTGAAATCCTCATATAATACCTAATTAATTTATCTCTGAAATTATCTGAATTTTTTATTCTTACATCATCTATTAACGACACTACATCGTAAAGAGGGTTTCCGATAATGGCATCCTGACTATCAATTATACCGAATCTCTTTTTTTTTATCATTATATTAGCTGCATGAAAATCTCTATGGGTAAAAAAATTATTTTTAAATTTTAATTTTTTATATAAAAAATTCAGTTCTTTTTTTAATTTTTTTTTTATTATTATACTATATTTTTTTTTCATCGAATTTTTTAAATACCAGTCAAAAAAAAGATCTGATTCTTCATGTAATTTTTTTATAGTGTATGATTTAAATTTAATTTTTTTATTCAAAAATTTATACTCTGGCCTTAATTTAATTTTTTGCATCTTTATTAAAATATTTATTATTTTTTTATAATAATGGAGTCTATTTTTTTTCTTTTTAATAAAATCTAAAAATGATTTTTCACCAAGATCAGTTATCTCTATTAATGAGTTTCCGATAAAATTATTTAATAATTTTGGAGCTAAAACACCATTTTTTGAAAGGATATTATTCACCGCTGAATAAACAAGAAGATTCTTATATTTTTCTTGTTCTGCTTTTACGATAATGGAACTGGTTTTACCTTTTCTTAATCTGTAAAATTTTCTGGAAGAGGCATCTCCAGATATTTCTTTTAGTTTATATAACATCAAATTTTTTCTTATGTTTGCCATAACCTTTAATAGTTATATCTCTGTGGTTTTTTTCTTCTAAATATTTTAAATGAATTTCAATTCTATCCTTCACCTGCCCCTTAATTAGTTCAGGCCACTCTATTATCTTTACACTACTGTTATAAAAAACACCTAAATCCCTCACTTGTTTTAAGTTTTTTAATCTATAAAAGTCGTAATGTTCTATAATTAAATTTTTTATTTTATACTCTAACAGAATATTAAATGTTGGACTTGGAACTTCGGTTTTTTTTAAATTATGCTTTTTCTGTATTTGATTTATCAAAAATCTTGTAAAAGTAGTTTTTCCAACGCCAATTTCTCCAAATAGAAAAATCCAATTAGATTTAATTATTTTATTTGATAATTTCCTGGCAATTTTTTTGAAATTTTCTAAAGAATTTATAATCATTAGCCACTAGATTAGTAGCGATAAGTATCCGGTTTAAAAGGCCCCGCTTGTTTTACACTTATGTAATCTGCTTGATCTTTTGTAAGTTTTGTTAGTTTTGCACCAACCTTATCGAGATGTAATGTTGCTACTTTCTCATCTAAATGCTTTGGCAACACATATACTTTGTTCCCATATTTCTTTGAATTGTTCCATAATTCGATTTGTGCAATTACCTGATTTGTAAAAGAAGCACTCATCACAAAACTTGGGTGACCAGTTGCACAGCCAAGGTTTACTAGTCTGCCCTCGGCCAATAAAATTATTCTTTTTTTGCTCGGTAATTCAATTTCATGTACTTGAGGTTTAATTTCTGTCCATTTATAATTTTTTAAGGCCTCTACTTGAATTTCATTATCGAAATGACCAATGTTACAAAGAATTGCTCTATCTTTCATCTTTCTCATATGATCAGCGTTAACAATGTCTTTATTGCCGGTTGCTGTAACTACAATATCTGCATTTTCAATTGCGTCATCCATTAAAACTACTTCGTAACCCTCCATTGCAGCTTGCAAAGCACAAATAGGATCTGCTTCTGTCACCATGACTCTCGCACCGCTTTGTCTTAACGATGCAGCGCTACCTTTACCTACATCACCAAAGCCAGCTACTATTGCAGTTTTACCTGACATCATAACGTCTGTTGCTCTCTTAATGCCATCTACCAAACTTTCTCTACATCCATACAAATTATCAAATTTTGATTTTGTTACTGAGTCATTAACATTTATTGCTGGCACAAGAAGTTTTTTTTGCTCTTCAAGTCTTTTTAAAGCTTTTATTCCAGTAGTAGTCTCCTCCGATAATCCTTTCACAGATTTCATTAGTTCTTTATATTTTTTATGCATTAACTCAGTAAGGTCTCCACCATCATCCAAAAGCATGTTTGGTTTCCAGTCTTTTTTACCTTCGATTGTCTGCTTGATGCACCACCAGTATTCCTCTTCAGTTTCACCCTTCCAAGCAAAAACAGGTATATTTTTTTTAGCTATGGCTGCAGCCGCGTGATCTTGTGTTGAAAAAATATTACAAGAGGACCACCTAACTTCAGCACCTAATTCGATCAAAGTTTCTATCAACACTGCAGTTTGAATAGTCATATGTAAGCAGCCAATGATTTTAGCACCCTTTAAAGGTTTATTTTTTCCATATTCTTCCCTAAGTGCCATTAGACCTGGCATTTCTGTTTCAGCAATGGAAATTTCTTTTCTTCCAAACTCAGCTAGATTCAAATCTTTTACTTTAAAATCTTTAGACATATTTTGAATAATTTATTAACAATATAAACAATTTCTATCAAGTAAGTAATATAATTAATTAGCTTTTGGAAGTAAAACTTCAATTTGAGCTCCATTTGTCTCGGCTCTATTAGAAGCAGCTATAGTTCCGTTATGTAATTCAACTATATTTTTTACAATGTTTAAACCTAAACCGGAATGCTCTCCAAAGCTTTTCGGTCTATTACTATAAAATCTTTTAAAAATTTTCTTTGTTGAATTTTCTGAGAAACCTGGTCCCTGATCTTTTACTAATAAAATAAAATTATTATTCATTTCACTCAACTCAACAAAAATTTTTTGGTTAGGTTTACTAAATGAAATTGCATTATCGAGAAGATTAGCTATCATTTGCTCAATTCTATTTTCAATTCCTAGAATAATCAATCCTTTTCCATTGGTTCTTTTATAATCTAAAATTATTTCTATTTTTTTTTGCTGATTAATCAAATCTAAATTAAAATCTTCAATAACATTATTTATAACTTTCACTAAGTCTATCTTTTTCATTTTTTCTCTAGATAAAGATGCTTCGTCTTTTAACATTTGTGAGTAATCGGTTATTAATCTTTCAATTCTTTCCACATCATGATTAATTATTTTTAATAATTTTTCTGAGTCTTTGTTCGATGAGGATTTGTCTAATAATTCAGAGGCGCCCTTTAAAGAGGCTAATGGGTTTCTAATTTCATGCGCTAAGTCTGTGGAAAAAGTCTCAGCTTTTACAGTTCTTTTTTGTAATTCTTTTGTCATTCCATCGATAGACTTGGTTAATTGGCCTACTTCATCTTCTCTGACAAAATAGTTGTCTATGTTCACATTTTTTTCTGATTTGTCTTTTATGGTTTCAGTATAACGAACTAATAATCCAATGGGCTTTAAAATATACTTATTTAAAAAAAGAGAGCAAATCAAAATTACAAGCGCGACCGCAAAAACAGTCCTTAAAATAAAATTTTTTCTTTCCGCTACCGCAATTAAGATATCATTAGCTTCCTCAGTAACCATAATATAACCAACTTTTGCTCCTGAAATTTCTATTCTACTCAGAGTGCTTACAAAGAAATTGTTGTTAATTGTATTTTGTAAAATAATTGGTTCATTAGAGTTTTCATTTTTTAAAATTATATTTTGAATTTTGGTTTTTTCATTCGTATTAATATTTAATTTTTTTGTTTTATCCGAAACAATTGTTCCGTCAAGTTTTTCTTCTAAAATAATCTCGGGCCTCTCAAATACACTTTGATCCAAGTCTAGTATATTTGTATCTCCGATTATATCTCCATTGCTCGAAAAAAATTGAACTCTATCCAAACTTTGAAATAAAAATCTTGCGGATAGTAAAAATTTTCTTATTTCATTCTGATCAAAATTAATATTTAATCTTTCAAGATGATCCTTTGTATTATTTATAACTATTTTTTGATTTGTCGTTCTATCTTTAACTAAACTAGGTTGTATAGCTTTCAAATAAAGAGTGGTAAATATTCCGAGAACACTAAAAACTATAAAATTAAAGACTAAGAATTTTCTTAGTATTGAGGCTGATTTTTTTTGCTTCATCAATTAATATTCCACCTATAGCCGCTACCATACCTTGTCTCTATTGCAGAGAATTTTTCGTCTACCTTTTTAAATTTTTTTCGAATTCGTTTGACATGACTATCAATAGTTCTATCTTCGATTTCTGTGTTTTCTTTGTAGGCTATATCCATCAAATGAGCTCTCTCCTTTATTACACCAGGACGTTTTGCTAGCTCTTTTACAATTAAAAATTCAGTTGTGGTTAGTTTATCGGGGAGCGGTTTACCTCCCCATTCACACTCTAATTGGGAAGGGTCTAGCTTCAATTTTCCGTGTGAAATAATATTTTTTGCGTCGTCGCTAACTTCACTTTTTTTTCTTAGTTGAACTCTAATTCTTTCAATCAATATCTTCATTGAAAAACCTCCAGATTTTTTTACAAAATCATCAGCTCCTAGTTTTAAACCAAGTAACTCATCTACCTCTTCGTCTTTAGAAGTTAAAAAAATTATTGGAATTTGTAATTTCTTTCTTAGTTTTTTCAATAATTCTTCGCCATCCATTCTAGGCATTTTTATATCGATCACTGCTAAATCTGGTGGATTTCTAACAAGTCCTATCAGCGCTGTTTCTCCGTCAATATACGTCTGAACTTTAAAACCTTCTCTTTCTAAAGCTATGCTAATTGTTGTAAGTAAATTTCTATCGTCGTCTACTAAAGCTATTGTATTAGACATAATTTATTAATCATAATTATATTGTCAAAATTTAGGCGAATAGTATTTATCATTTAATGTGCCTCTCCCCAATTATAACCAGAATTTACATTTACATCTAGTGGAATAGAAAATTTATGATATTCTGAACTTGTAACTGATTTCATGGCTTCTTTTATGGATTTTGAAGCATAATTTTTGTTCTCAGCTTTTACTTCAAAAATTAATTCATCGTGTATTTGAAGTAACATTTTTGCATTTAGTTTTTTGTCTTTATTAATCTCGTTACTCACCTTAATCATTGCCAATCTCATGATATCAGCAGCAGATCCTTGGATTGGTGCATTAATTGCCGCTCTCTCCTGAAATGATCTTACGTTAAAATTTTTATCATTGATTCCTTTTATATGGATTCTTCGTCCAAAAATATTATTAACGTATCCAGTTCTTCGACAGCTTTTAATTGTACTGTTCATATATTCTTTTATTTCAGGAAATCTTTTAAAATAGGAGTTAATGAAATCTAAGGCCTCTTGATTTGAAACAGATATCTGTTTCGCCAAACCATATTGGGTTATTCCATAAATTATGCCAAAATTTATTGCTTTAGCTTTTCGTCTATACTCCTCTGTAACCTCTTTGGATTTAAGATTAAAAACTTGGGCTGCTGTTATAGAATGAATGTCCATGTCATTTAAAAAGGCCTTTTTAAGTTCTTTCACATTTGCTAAATCAGCTAGAATTCTCATTTCAATTTGACTGTAATCCGCGGATAGTAGAATGTTTCCTTTCTCAGCTATAAATGCTTTTCTAATTTCACGACCATCCTCAGTTTTAATAGGAATGTTTTGTAAGTTGGGATCACTTGAAGCTAATCTTGCCGTATTAGTAGCAGCTAATAAAAAAGATGTGTGAACTCTTTTTGTTTTTTGATTGATATGATTTTGAAGCGCATCAGTGTAAGTATTTTTAAGCTTTGACAGTTGTCTCCACTCCAATACAAGTTCGGGAAACTTGTGTCCACCGTAAGCCAAGTCCTCAAGAACATTTGCGCTAGTAGCTAAACTGCCTTTTTTTGTCCTTTTTAGTTTTGCTATTTTGAGATCATTATAAATAATTTCGCCTAATTGTTTAGGGGATGCAATATTAAAATTTTTACCTGATAAACTATAAATATTCTTTTCAATTTTTTTTATTCTTGCATCAAATTTTTTCGATAAACCTTTCAAATATTGGTCGTCTAATTTTATCCCATTCATCTCAAGATCACACAAAATATTAACTAACGGTTTTTCAAATGACTCGTATATGTGGTTCAGATTTTCCTCTGAAAGCCTTTTTTTTAAAATTTGAAATAGTTTAAATGTTACATCGGCATCTTCAGCTGCATATTCTGTAGCTTCCTTTATGTCGACGTCTTGAAAATTTTTCTTTTTTTTTCCTGTTCCGATTAATTCTTTAAAAGATATATTTTTGTGACCCAAATGAATTTCAGAAAGCGTATCCAGATTATGTCGATTTAAACCTGCGTCTAACGTATATGAAGCTAGCATTGTATCTTCTATAGGATTTAATTTTATACCTTCTTTTTTAAAAATTATTAAATCATATTTAATATTCTGCCCTATCTTTTTTATATTTTTATTTTCTAATAACTCCTTTAATTTTTTAATTACTAAACTTTTGTCTAAATTTTTTGTATTTTTGTGATCAATAGGAATATAACAGGACTCTCCCTTTTTGTTGCTCAATGATACGCCCACAAGTTCTGCCTCAATTGGGTTTAATGAAGTGGTTTCAGTGTCGACTGATATTTCTTTTTCTTTTGCCATAGACTTTAGAATTTTATCAAGTTTAATCTCATCAATTATTGAAAAATAATCTTTCCTATCTATTCCAATTTTTTTTAACGGCTTTTCTATCACACTTGTATTTTTTTTGTCTTCACCATAAAAACTTATAGCTTTGCTTAATAATCTGTTAAACTCCATCTCTCTCAAAAAATTATATAGTTTTTCTTTATTAACTTCTTTCAACTTAAATTCTTCTAGCTTATTAGAAACTGGCACGTCTTTTTTTAAAGTTACAAGTTTTCTACTTAAGACTGCTTTATCTTTATTATTATTTAAAGTTTCTTTTCTCTTTTTTTGAGTAATTTTCTCTGTATTTTTTAATAAGTTATCCAAATTTTTATATTTTCTTATAAGTTCAGATGCTGTTTTAATTCCAATCCCTGGCACTCCAGGAATATTATCAGAAGAATCGCCAGCTAAGGATTGAACATCTATAACCTGGCTTGGTTTCACACCAAATTTTTCCTCGACTTCCTTATCACCAATCACCTTATTTTTCATAGGGTCATATAATCTTATCTCCTTTGAGACCAGCTGCATTAGATCTTTATCAGAAGAAATAATTGTTACTTTTGCTCCTAATTCTACAATTTTATTAGCATAAGTAGCTATCAAATCATCAGCTTCAAAATTTAAAAGTTCTATTGAAGGTAAATTGAAAGCCTCAACTGATTTTCTAATATATTTAAATTGCGGCACAAGATCATCCGGAGCTTCTTGACGATTAGATTTGTAATCTTTGTAGATGTCGTTTCTGAAGTTTTTTTTGGCAGAGTCAAATATTACTGCAAAATGACTTGGCTTATTATCTGTGTCATCCGATCTAGCCTCCTCAAGAAGTTTAAACAGCATAGAACAAAATCCACTTACTGCGCCAGTAGGTAACCCGTCACTTTTTCTAGATAAAGGCGGTAATGCATAGTAAGCTCTAAAAATGTAGCCAGATCCATCAACTAAATAGTAATGGTCAGAGTTATTATTTCTATTCATATTTTTTATAATACCTTAAATTTTTCATGTTATAATCAATCAGTATGAATAAAATTGCATTATCTGTTGAAAAACTAACTAAAATTTACAAAACTAATAAAAAAAAACCTTTAAACACAAAGGCTTTGAACGATTTAAGTTTTAATGTTCACCAAGGTGAAATTTTTGGCTTATTAGGTCCAAATGGAGCAGGTAAAACAACTTTTTTAAATATCTTAGCTGGAACTGTCATAAAAACTGAGGGAATAATAAATGTATGGGGCTTTGATCTTGATAAAAACCCAAGACAAGTAAGGGGCTCCATAGGAATAGTTCCGCAAGAAGTAAATTTAGATGCATTTTTTTCACCAAGACAACTTCTAGAATTGCAAGCCGGCCTTTATGGGGTACCAAAAAAAGATCAAATTACAGACGAAATATTAAAAATAGTCTCTCTTTACGAAAAAGCAGACTCCTACTCAAGAAGTTTATCTGGTGGTATGAAAAGAAGATTATTAATTGCTAAAGCAATGGTTCATCAGCCTCCTATTTTAATTTTAGATGAGCCTACAGCTGGAGTTGATGTAGAATTGAGAAAAAATCTTTGGGAAAATGTGAAAATATTAAACAAATCTGGAGTAACCATTATTTTAACAACACATTATCTTTTTGAAGCTCAAGAAATGTGTAATAGAATTGGCATTTTAAATAAAGGAAATCTTGTAGCTTTAGATACGACAGAAAATCTTCTAAATCGAGTTAAAAATAAAAAGATTACTTTTTTACTAGAAGACAAGCTTAATGGAAAAAAATTGAATTTTGAAGAAATCGAGTATAAGATTAATTCTAATAATAAAATCACAATAACATACGAAAAAACCACCAAAAAATTCGATAAAATTATATCTCTTTTCAATAAAAATAACTTAAAAATACTAGATATTTCAACAGATGATGGTGATTTAGAAGATGTTTTCGTGCAATTAACAAAAAACTAGATTTAATCATAAAAAAAGGCAATAATACAGTTTATGGAAATAGTTAAAAATATTGTAGAAGTTCAAAATATAAAAAGGATAATTTTTGTTTTTGCTGGTACCGCTATATTAGCAATTTCGGCGAAAATACAAACACCTTTAGCGCCAGTTCCTGCAACAATGCAAACCTTTGCTGTATTATTTTTAGGAATCCTGCTTGGTCCAAAGTTAGCTTTTCTTACAGTTTTGGTTTACTTAATAGAGGGATTGATAGGACTTCCTGTTTTTGCTAAAGGCGGGGGTTACATTTACTTCACCGGACCAACAAGCGGCTATCTTTTCGGTTTTTTAGTAGGAGCTTATTTATCTGGTAAAGTTGTAAGAGGGGATGACCCTTTATTGACTTTTTTTTATTTAGTATTTTCTGTTTCTTCGATATATTTATTAGGATTGATCTGGCTATGGTTTTTTAAGGGCCTTAATACAAGTTTTTACGATATATATTTGATTGGGATGAAACCATTTATCTTGGTAGAGTTTTATAAATTGCTTATTTTAGCTGTAGTATCTAAAAAAGTACTTATTTTAAGAAAATTTATTTAGGTGACCTTTTAGAAAGTATTCTTTGAAGAGTTCTTCTGTGCATTTTAAGTCTTCTTGCAGTCTCTGAGACGTTTCTATTGCACAATTCAAATACTCTATGTATATGTTCCCATTTTACTCGATCTGCGGACATAGGGTTTTCTGGCGGTTTTGCTTTAGACTCAGGTTTGGCCAATAAAGCGGCCTCTACATCGTCTGCATCCACTGGTTTAGCTATGTAGTCTATAGCACCCGCTTTAACAGCCGCTACAGCTGTGGGTAGATTTCCGTACCCGGTTAGCATCACGATCCTGCTATCTTTTCTCCGTTTAGAGAGCTCCTTGACAACGTCCAAGCCATTGCCATCCTCTAGTCTAAGGTCTATTAAGGCAAAGTTTGGGGGGCTTTTTTGGACGAAATTCAGGCTTTCTTTAACAGATTTAGCCTCTTTTACTGCAAATCCCTTCTTCTCCATGGCTCTTGATAAGCGACCCCTTAATGGATCGTCGTCATCAACGATCAATAAGGACTTATCGGCAAAGTCCGATAGTTTCAGTTGGTTTTCAGGGTCATATGTCTTCATACCTCCCATATAGTTATTATTGTGAAAATATCAACCTCAAAAAAAAGTGTTTGAATCTTGCATTTTTTTTTTGACATAAGGTCAAAAATCTTTATTAGGTGAATTTGGAAGGTTTTTTATGAATTTTTTTTTTTAAAACTTTCTTGTGTAAACTAAATATAGGACACAAAAAATGGAAAAATTTAGTAACGTTAACGAGCTTGTTAACATACTTAAACCAGTAGATCCCGTTTACTGTATACGCCCAGAATCCATAAAAAAGGCAACTGATTTCTTTAAGAATAATTTCCCTGGTAAAGTATTATATGCGGTTAAAACAAATCCAAATCAAACTGTACTTAAGCATTTAATTAATAACGGTATTAAAAATTTTGATGTTGCTTCTATAGCTGAAGTCAAGCTCATAAGGAAAATTAGTCCTAACTCAAAACTTTATTATATGCACACAGTTAAAGCTAAGGAAAATATTAAAGACGCATACAGAAATTTTGGTGTTAGAGATTTTGCATTGGATACCAAAGACGAGCTTCAAAAAATTTTGGAAGCGACAAATAATGCAAAAGATTTAAATTTATATATAAGGATTGCCATATCAAATGAACATGCTGAAATTGATCTTTCAAGAAAATTCGGAGCCTCGCCGAGTGAAGCTCTAGGTCTATTTAGACTTTCTAAATTGCATGGGAAAAAAGTTGGGTTAAGTTTTCATGTAGGCTCACAGTGTATGCATAAAATTTCTTTTTCAAAAGGAATAAGAGAAATTGGAAATATTATTAAAAAAACAAAAATCACACCTGACTTTATTAACGTTGGAGGTGGTTTCCCGTCAGTTTATCCGGATTTACAACCAGAGCCATTAGAGAATTACATAAATGAAATTAAAAAATCTTTAGATCAACTAAAACTTGAAAAAACTACAGAAATTTTGTGTGAACCTGGAAGATCATTAGTGGCTGAGAGCGGTTCAGCAATCGTAAGAGTAAACTTAAGAAAAAAGAATAAACTATATATTAATGATGGAACATACGGGTCTTTGTTTGATGCTGGTGTACCAAATTTTATTTTACCATCAAAAATGATCTCTAATGGAAGAATGAAATCAAAAAAATTAACAGCATTTAATTTTTACGGTCCTACTTGTGATAGTTTAGATTTTATGAAAGGACCATTTATTCTTCCAAATAACATTCGCGAGGGAGATTATATCGAGCTAGGTCAACTTGGTGCTTACGGTTTGACATTTAGAACAAACTTTAATGGTTTTTACTCTGACAAAATTGTTGAACTAAAGGATAAACCAATAATGTCCTTATACGATGGCTCAAGTAAATTAAATTACTTGGTAGCTTAATGAAAAAAAAAACTAGTCCAAGAATTGGGCATAATAAAAAATCTTTTCTCTCCAAACCTGTAGAACACATTGATATAAAATCAATAGATACTAGAAAAATTATAGAGTCCATGGGTAAAATGTCATTTACCTCAAGAGATACTGCGAAGGCGGCTTTAATTTATAATGAGATGCTATCCGATAAAGATTGCTCAATTTTTTTAACTTTGGCAGGATCAACATCTGCTGGGGGATGCATGAATTTATATACTGACCTTGTCAAACACAACATGGTAGATGCGATTGTTGCAACAGGTGCCTCTATTATTGATATGGATTTTTTTGAGGCTTTGGGTTTTAAGCACTACCAAGGGTCACAATTTCAGGACGATACTGAGCTTAGAAATAATTATATTGATAGAATTTATGATACTTACATCGATGAGGAAGAGTTACAAGCATGCGATCAAACTATATGTGAAATAGCTAATTCTCTAAAACCAAAATCTTATACCTCAAGAGAATTTATAAAGGTGCTTGGAAAATATTTAAAATCAAACGCCAAAAAGAAAAATTCATTAATTGAAACTGCTTACGACAACGATGTACCTATCTTCTGTCCAGCTTTTACTGATAGTTCTGCTGGATTTGGTCTAGTAATGCATCAAGAGCAAAACCCGAGAGAACACATCACAATAGACTCGATAAGGGAGTTTAGGGAACTTACTGAGATTAAATTACAATCAAAGCAATCAGGCTTATTAATGATTGGCGGAGGAGTACCAAAAAATTTTATTCAAGACACAGTTGTATGTGCGGAATTGTTAGGTAAAAAAGTCGACATGCACAAATACGCTATTCAAATTACTGTAGCCGATACAAGGGATGGAGCTTGTAGTAGCTCAACATTAAAAGAAGCGAGTTCATGGGGCAAGGTTGATGTAACTAAGGAGCAAATGGTTTTTGCTGAGGCTACCAGTGTTTTACCTTTAATTGCTAGCGACGCCTATCATCGTGAAAATTGGAAAAAAAGAAAAAAAAGAAACTATTCACGAATATTTAAATCCTAAATGAATTATCTAAGTCAAAAAAAAGGTTTTCTAGGCTATGATGCTGTATCTAAAGAAAAACCTAAAGTAGTTGTTATACCTTTTGGTCTTGAAAAAACGGTCAGTTACGGAGCAGGCACAAAAAATGGACCAAAAGAAATTTTAAAAGCCTCTCATCAAGTTGAATTATTTGACGAAGAATTAAATATTGAAGCCTATAAAATTATAGGTATTCAAACACTGAAGCCTTTTCCTATTAAAAAAAAAATTAATGATGCGTTGAGTCAATTATCCAAAATTAATGAAAAAGTAATTTCAGAGAATAAATTCCCTTTAGTTTTAGGCGGAGAACATTCTATTACACCAGCCTCTTTAAGACCTTTTGTAAAAAAGTATAATAAAATTACATTACTGCATTTTGACGCTCACGCTGATTTAAGAGAAAGTTATAATGGTGAAAAATTTTCGCATGCTTCAGCAATAAGAAGATGTCTAGATTTTAAAAATATTAATGTTGTATCTTTTGGTATAAGAAACCTAAGTAAATCTGAAATGTATTTTTATAATAATAATAAAAAAAGAATTAAAATATTTTGGAGTAAAGATAAGAAAAAATGGAATTTAGATGAAATATCTTCTATTTTTAAAAACAAGAATGTATATATAACATTTGACGTTGATGGATTTGATTCAAGCATTATGCCGGCCACAGGCACGCCAGAACCGGGGGGTCTAATGTGGGAAGAGGCTTTATCAATTTTAAAAGGAGTCTGTAAAGTTGCTAACATTATTGGGGCAGATATAAATGAATTAGCTCCGATTAAAAATTTTGACTCTTATAATTTCTTAGTAGCAAAACTAGCTTATAAAATTTTAGCTTATAAATTTAAATTTGGAAAAAAAATTAAAAATTTATAAATTTTTTGTATCCCAAGATATTATCACTTTAGCACCTTTAAGTTTTTTTCCATTTGAAAATTTGATTTCAGCACCTTTCCTTTCTAATAAAGTTTTTCCTAAAAAAGTTCCTAGACCAGTCCCTGATTTAGAACTTATTTCATTAGATTTAGAGCGTATATATGGTTCGCCAAGTAGCTGAATAATATCATCCGGGAAGCCTGGACCATCATCTTCTATAAAAATACTTACATTTTCTGTATTGCTATTTAATGAAATTAAAATATTTTCGTTGGCAAACTTTACTGCATTTCCAATAAAATTCCTCAAACCATATATTATCTCTGGTGATCTCTTTATATCGCATTTATTTTTATCCTCTTCGGTAAGTAAATCGATAGCCTTACTTGAAGTCTCCTCAAAAGACTCGATTATTTCGTCTAACAGAATTTCAAATTTTGTTGAGCTAAAGAACTTATCTTCAGTAATTTCTTTCTTTGATATTTGTTTTAATATTTCACTACATCTTTTTGTCTGACTTAATAATAGGTCTAAATCATTTGTGTGTGAAGAATTTTCTCCCATTTCTTTTTTAAGCTCTCTTGCTACAACATTAATTGTGGCTAAAGGGGTTCCTAAAGAGTGCGCAGCGGCGGCGGCTTGGCCTCCAAGAGATTCTAACTCGTATTCTTTTGAAATTAGTTGTTGAAGTTTTTGAGTTGCGTCTGCTCGCTTTTTAGTTTCACCTGCAAATCTTACACCAAAATAACATAAAAAAATTAATCCAATAATTATTGAAATAAAAAAACCAAATAAATAATAATCTGGAAATACAAAAAGATTTTCCTCCATTCCTGGAAGAGGTTTATGATACATCGTTATTATGAGTAAAAAAAAGATCGTGAGCATTGCTAAAATGATAGTCGTTCCCATGCTTAAAAAGGTTGAGGAAACTATAGCTGGAATTATCAACAAAATTGAAAATGGATTTGAAATTCCACCTGTCAAATATAACAAGAAGCTCAACTGTACCAAATCGTAAACTAAGAATATTGAGGAGTAGGAATCTTTAAGTTGAACCGACTTAATTGCAAACTGCAGGTATACATTTGTAATTAGTCCAACTAATATTATTAAGTGGGTTTCAATAATTGGAAAATCGAATTTAAGTATAAAATAAACAATATTAATTGCAATTATCTGACCAGTTATCGCAATCCATCTTAAGATTACTAGGGTTTTTCTGTCTAAATTTAAATTTTCTTTTAATCTAAATATAGTAGAAAAATTCATCTCAAATATCTAGGTTTGAGATATCCAAAGCGTTACTAGTTATAAAATCTTTTCTTGGCGCAACTTCGTCACCCATTAAAATATGGATAATTTTTTGATCTTCTTTTGATTTATCTTTAGTGCCTTTTGTGTACTGAACGTTTAAAAGTGTTCTATTATCCGGATTGAGTGTGGTCGACCATAATTCTTCAGGATTCATTTCACCTAAACCTTTGAATCTTTGGATAGAAAATTTTTGTTTTTGCTCCTCTACAAAATCTTTAAAATTTTGTGAGCCTTTTTTTATATTTTTTCCACCATTATCTGAATTTTTAATAATATAATCTTCCAAGCCTTTTTCGTCTTTTATATAAACACTTTTAGTCCCTCTTGTAATTTTAAATAACGGTGGTTGTGCAAGATATAAATTACCATTTTCAATTAATTGATTAAAAGGATAATTATTAAAAAATGTTAGTAATAAAGTTCTGATATGTGACCCGTCGACATCGGCATCGGTCATGATAATGATTTTTTCATATCTAAGATTTTCATAAACAAAATCTTTGGAACCGGTCCCTAAAGCGTTGATTAAAGTTACAATCTCATTAGATGACATCATTTTTGATAATGCTTTATTTTGAAAGTCCCCATTAGAACCATTTTTTTTTGAATTAGAATTAACGTATGTGTTTAATATTTTTCCTCTTAACGGCAATACAGCTTGAAATTCTCTATTTCTTCCTTGCTTGGCTGAGCCGCCAGCTGAGTCACCCTCAACAATATAAAGCTCAGTACCTTCTCTTTTTGAAATCTGACAATCAGCTAATTTACCTGGTAACCCAGAAAGCTCAAATGAACCTTTTCGTCTAACACTATCTCTTGCTTTTCTAGCCACATCTCGAGCTATCGCAGCTTGTGTAATTTTTTCTAAGACGGTTTTAGCTACTCCAGGATTCTGATCGAACCAAGTGGAGACCTTTTCCCCAATTATGTTTTCAACAATTAATCTTACTTCGGATGATACTAATTTGTCTTTTGTTTGAGACGAAAACTTTGGGTCAGGCATTTTAACAGATAAGATTGCTGATAAACCTTCTTTTATATCTTCACCTGATAAATTAATCTTATTCTTTTTATTATTTTCAGATGAATATTTATTAACTACTCTTGTAAGAGCACTTCTAAAACCTAATAAGTGAGTTCCACCATCTTTTTGTGAGATGTTATTTGTAAAAGCTAGTACTTCTTCTGAATAACCTGCATTCCATTCAATTGAACATTCTATATTTATATTATTTTTTACACCACTGACAAATATAGGTTTTTTAAAAACTTGTTTTTCGTTCTTATTTACTAAAATTGGTTTTTTTTTATTAATAAATTGAACAAACTCTATCACTCCACCATCATATTTATTTTTATATTCTTTGGTTTTTGTTCCTGTTTCATCGAAAAGGTTAATGCTAACTCCCTTATTCAAAAAAGCAAGCTCTCTTAATCTTTTTTGTAAAATATTAGAGCTAAAACTTGTTGACGAAAATATCTCAGCAGAAGGTAAGAAATTAATCTTGGTGCCTGTTTTTTTGGTGGACCCAATCTTTTTTAAAGGTTTTACTGCTACTCCATTTTTAAAAGCAACATAATATTCTTTATTATCTCTAAAAATGTTAAGTTTAAGATCTTCAGATAATGCATTTACAACAGATACTCCAACTCCATGCAAACCTCCCGAAACTTTGTAAGAGTCATGATCAAATTTTCCTCCGGCATGTAGTTGGGTCATTATAACTTCAGCGGCTGACACTTTCTCGCCTTTGTGTAAGTCTACTGGAATACCTCTTCCATCATCCTCAACAGTAATTGTCTTATTTGCATTCATTGTTACGCTAATGTTTTTGCAGTATCCTGCCAATGCTTCATCAATTGAATTATCAACAACTTCGAAGACCATATGGTGCAGACCTGAACCATCATCTGTGTCCCCAATATACATTCCAGGTCTTTTTCTTACGGCATCAAGACCTTTAAGAACTTTGATTGATGAGGAATCGTAATTTTTTTTTTGAATTTACCATTTAATTATTGGACATATTTTGTTTTTAAGAATTTTTATTATAGCATTTTTTTAAACTAATAGAAAATAAGCACCAAGCCATAGCGCCAAAAACTATTGATTATCAAAGGTTTTAGGCCAAAAATAAAATATTATTGCTAATAATTACTTTTTTTTTAAATTTTCATAGGCATAACTACATAATAACTATTTTTGTCAGAGTTATCTTGAACCAATACAGGTGAAATTGAATCTTTAAGATTTATTTTAAGATCTTTGTCATCTATTTCTGATGCGATATCTAACAAATATTTAGAATTAAAGCTTATAATTAACTCCTCACCATCGTAATTACCTTTGATAATTTCATTACCTTCCCCTGAATTAGTGCTATTTACAGATAATTTCACATTACTTTTAGATACAGTTAATTTAACACCTTCTTTTCTATCTAGCGAGACTGAAGTGACCCGTTCAATTGATGTTATAAAATCTTTGCATGGAACAATTAAACTTTTATTGTTGTCTGACGGTACCACTTTTTTGTAATCCGGAAACTTTCCATCAATGACTTTGGATATTAATCTTATTTTTCCTATGGTAAATTGAACTTTGTTTTCTCCAATTAAAATATTTACATTTTGTTTATTTTCTGAAAGTAAGGTTGAAAGTTGATAAACTGTTTTTCTCGGAAGTATAAAAGGAGAAAATTGATAATTATTTTTTACTAGTATACTGCTAGATGAAAGCCTATGACTATCGGTAGCCACCCCAGTTAAAAAATATTGTCCTTCAATTTCTGATAAATGAAAAAAAATACCATTAAGATAATGCCTGGTATCATCATTAGAGATAGAAATCCTCACTTTATTCAAAAGTGAAAGAAATTTTTTATTTTCGATTTCAATGTTTTCACTTTCAAATTTGCTAGAGTATGTGGGGAAGTTTTCTGTCGGTAGACACAACAAATTAAAATCAGAGTTATCAGCGTTTAAGCTGAGTTTATTTTCTGTTTTGAGATCAAATATTATCTCAGAGTTTGATGATATTTTTCTTAAAATATCATAAAGTATAGCAGCTGATGTGGTGGTACTCCCCTCTTTCTCTACTTTTAATTGATCAATTTCATCGTAAAAAAAAATATCTAGGTCAGTCGCTACTATGGCTAATTTACCAGATTTAACCTCTATTAAAACATTTGATAAGATTGGTAATGTATTCTTTTTTTCAACTACTCCCTGTACAAAGCTTAATGATTTTAATAACAAATCTCTTTTAATTGAGAACTTCATTTTCTACTCTTCAAGCAGCATGCTCTTTATTTGATCTAAGTTTTTTTTCATTTCCTCGTCTTTTTCAATAAGTCTACTAATTGTTTTGACTGCATGTATAACCGTTGTGTGATCCCTATTGGCAAATCGCCTTCCAATTTCTGGTAAGGATCTTGTAGTAAGTTTTTTTGATAAATACATTGCAATTTGTCTTGGTCGTGCCAAAGGTCTTGATCTTCTCTGCGAGAGCATTTCATTTAATGGGATATTATAGAAACTAGATACTACATTTTGTATTTTATCTACTGTGACTACTTTAATCTGGTTGAAAACATCTTTCAAAACATGTTTACAATCATTAATGGTCAAAACTCTTCTATGAACTCTACTAAAAGCGATTATTCTATTTAAAACTCCTATTAATTCTCTAATGTTTGTTTTGCTCTCATTAGCTATATATTTTTTTACATCGTCGCTTATATTCACACTTTCTTTGAATTGTTTTTGTGTCTCTAGGATTCTATGCTCAATAATTTTTAACTTTAGTTCTAAATCAGGTGTATCAATATCCACTATTAAACCTCCGGACAACCTTGATTTTATTCTTTCTTGAACTCTATCAAGCTTTAAAGGAGGTCTGTCAGCTGATATTATAATTTGAGAGCCTTTCTCTATCAAGCTATTAAAGGTGTGAAAAAACTCTTCCTGCAAACTCTCTTTACCTCTTATAAATTGAATGTCATCTATAATGAAAACTGAGGATTTTCTGAAAAAATCTTTAAAATTAACCATATCATTTTTTTTTATAGATTTTATAAAATGATACATGAATCTTTCAGCCGATATAAACATGACATTATTGTCTGTTTGTAATTCGGTTCCGACAGCATTTAGTAAATGAGTTTTACCTAAGCCTACACCACCATAAATATAAAGCGGATTATATCTAGATAAATATTCACATACTTTCTTAGAATAAGATAAAGCTACTTCATTGCTTTTTCCTTCCACAAAATTTTGAAAATTTAGTCTTGGATTAAGTCTATTGTAGTTAAGCACAGAGTCCTTAATGCCAGTTACTTTATTCAATTCATCAAGTTTATTTTGTTCGAGACTATTTTTTGTATCCTCAACTATTTTAAATTCAATTCTATTAAGACTTAATTTAAAATTTTTAACTTGAGCTAATATTTTGTCTAAATATCTCGACACAATCCAGTCTCTAAAAAATCTCGTTGGCACTCCTAAAATGATGAAATCATTGTACTCTTTAATTAAAACGATACTTTTAAGCCAGCTGTTGTAAACTTCAGAACCAAAATTCTTTTCAAAAGCAGCTTGAATATCATTCCAATTGAGAGTGTTTTCTTCTTCAGAAAAATAAATATTTTGATGTTTGAGCGAATCTTTTTCCATGTGATTAATTTCTTCGAAAATACTTTAAACGCTGTTATTGAAAAACTTTCAAGATTTTTTTTCTTTTTTAAAAAAAAAAATCAATTCAGGTTGTAGACTTAGCGCAGTGATAGAAAAAAAAAATTTAAGAAAAATTACAACTCATAAATGAAAATAAAACTATATTTAGAAAATAAAAAAAAAACTCAACTAAAATTTAGTTTTTAAAACAACTCTTAATTGATGATAAAAAAATTATAATTTTTTTGAAATTTTAGAAATTTTCCTTGACGCAGTTTTCTTATCTATTGTGCCGGATTTAGCAACCTGCATTAGAATTGATTGGAATTTTGGGAAATTTTTTTTTGCTTTTTCTTTATCCTTTAAATTCAACAGTTTTTCCATGTTTTTGATGGCTAATTTATATTTACTTTTTCTTATCTTATTGGTTAAGGTTTGTTTCTTAACTCTTCTCACTCTTCTGATTGCTGCTTTAGTATTAGGCATAATTTTTAATTGTATATATCTGCTAAAATTAGGGGTCAACTTTTTATTTTTGGCACTTGGCGCAATAATAAGTTGCACGATTGGATATTTTACTAAGTTTTATAGTACCCGGGCATTTTTTGTCTGGGCATTTTAAGTCTTTTTTTCCATAAACTGCGAATTCTTGTTGAAAATTTCCCTTTTCACCCTCCGCATTTTTAAAATCACGTATCGAAGAACCGCCATATAAAATTGATTTTTTTAAAACTTTTTTGGTAAAAGTTACAATTTTTCTTATTTCAAGAGTTGAAAGGCTTGAAGATTTTCTTTTTGGTAAAATTTTACTGAAGTATAATATTTCATTTACATAAATATTACCAAGTCCTGAGACCACCTTTTGACTCATAAGGAGATTTTTCACATTTAACCTCTTTCTTTTGCTAGAAATTTGATACAAATATTTGTAATCAAATTTTTTCGATAATGGTTCTGGCCCTAAAATTTTTATATGATTACAAAGTTTGATATCTTTTTTATCGAAAACTTTAATAAAACCAAATCTTCTTACATCATTGTAAATTAATCGTGATCCATCATGAAATTCTAAGATAAAATGATCATGTTTGTTTAATCGTTTTAAGTTATGGTAAAAACTCATTTTTTTTAAGACCTTTTTTTTCTCAAAAAAAAATTTACCAGTCATGCCTAGATGAACTAAAATTGTTTTCTTATTATCAAGTTCTATCAGAATATATTTTGATCTTCGTGCTATAAAAACAACTTTTTGATCAATTATTTTGTGAAAAAATTTTTTTTTAATTTTATATCTTAGATTTCCATTGTTAATCGTGATCTTTTTTATTATAAAATTGGTAATATTTCTACTTAGTGACTTTTTAACAACTTCAACTTCTGGTAATTCTGGCATATAATTTATTATGAATTCCTACAACCAAAAAGAGGAAGTAGTCAACTCCGTATTTTCATCAGCTTACAAAAAATATGATCTGATGAATGATTTAATGTCATTCGGTATCCATAGATTATGGAAAAAAAAAGTAATTGATTGGATTAAACCACAAGAAGGTGACACACTTGTTGATGTCGCTGCTGGAACTGGTGATTTAGCAAAAATATTTTCAGAAAAAGTAAATCATAACTCACAGATTAATTGTGTAGAACCTAACAAGGGAATGTTTAATACAGGTATAAAAAAACTAAAAAAATTTAGTAATATTTCTTGGACATGTGCTAAAGGTGAGAATTTACCTTTCGAGAATAATAAATTTGATTTCTATACAATAAGTTTTGGAATTAGAAATGTTACTGACATAAATAAATGTATAAATGAAGCTTTAAGAGTTTTAAAGCCTGGTGGAAGATTTGTGTGCCTAGAATTTTCTAAAATTGATAATGAGTTATTAAATTTTATTTATAAAAACTATTCAAAAATAATACCCTCTTTGGGTTCATTGGTGAGTGGCGATCCAATGCCTTACAAGTATTTAATAGAGAGCATTGATAGTTTTTATAATCAGGAAGATTTAAAAAAAATAATTTTAAAAAATGGTTTTACAGATGTAGAATATCGGAACTTATCTAATGGTGTTGCCGCGATACATTCAGGCTGGAAAGTATAATTATGATCAATAGATTACTAGTCCTATTCAAAATTATGAGAAAACTCTCTTCATCTGGGGCTCTAGATACAATTGATCAGATCTATAAGGTTCCTTTTTTCTTAAAGATTTTATTCGATATATTTTCAATAGGATCTAATAAAAAAATTTTAGATCAAATAAAAAGGCCGGGAGAGAAACTTTGTGATGCACTTGAGGGTATGGGAACTACTTTTATTAAATTAGGACAATTTTTAGCAACAAGACCTGACATTATTGGTGCAGAGCTAGCGGATGATTTAGAAAAATTGCAAGATAAACTTGAACCATTTGATAACAATATTGCGAAAGAAATTTTAATTAGTGAAATAGGAGCAAAACAATTCAAAAAGATTAAAACTTTAGGTCCTCCAATAGCTGCTGCATCAATAGCTCAGGTGCATATAGCAGAAATTGAAGTAGATAAAAAAAATGTGAAAGTAGCCGTAAAAATTCTCAGACCAAATATAGAAAAAATTTTTAATGAAGAATTAGATGCTTTAATGTTGCTCGCATATATATTGGAGAGTCTTATTGCAAAAACAAGAAGACTTAAATTAGTTGAGGTCGTACATTTATTGAGGGAAATAACTAATATTGAGATGGATTTAAGATTCGAAGCCGCAGCAGCTAATGAGCTCTATGAAAATACGAAATTAGACAAGGGTTTTATTGTTCCAAAAATATATTGGAGTTTTACCTCTAAAAGAGTTCTGACTTTAGATAAAGTAAATGGTGTTTCCATCAGAGAACAAAAAACATTATCGAATAACAAAATTAATTTAAAAGTTCTTGCTGAAAATTTAATCAAAAATTTTTTAAAGCAGGCAGTAAGAGATGGTTTTTTTCATGGTGATATGCATCAGGGAAATTTATTTGTTGACTCTGAAGGCAACATAATTCCTGTGGATTTTGGAATAATGGGTCGTTTAGACAAGAACAATAGGAAATACCTTGCAGAAATCTTATACGGTTTTATTCAGAGAGATTACGTAAAAGTTGCAGAAGTTCATTTTCAAGCCGGCCTAGTTCCATCATCAGCTTCCAAGGATGAGTTTGCACAAGCTCTAAGATCAGTTGGTGAGCCAATTTTTGGCCAAACTATAAAAGATATTTCAGGAGGAAATTTATTAGCACAACTTTTTGAAATTACAGAAAAATTTAACATGCAAACTCAACCTCAACTTCTTTTACTACAAAAAAATATGGTAGTTGTTGAGGGAGTTGCTAGAAAACTTTATCCTGAAACAAACATATGGGAAGTTTCAAAACCAACTTTAGAAGAATGGCTTAAAAGTCTCAAAGGACCAAAAAATACAATCAATGAAGCTTTTACGACCTCGAGTGAAATTATCAAGAGAATACCAGATCTCCCGAACTTTATGGATAGAGCCGATAGAGCCTTGAGCTTAATTGCTGAGGGAAAATTAAACCTTAAAATTAGTGATAATACATCTCTAGAAAACGAAAAACTTAAAATAAAAAGTTTTAGAAATAATATAATTATTGGGGTATTATCTGTTGTAATTCTTGCAGTATTAGTATTTTAATAAAAAGATGCTTAAAAATAAAAATATCTTAATTATAATTGGTGGTGGAATATCCGCATATAAATCTCTTGACCTTATTAGATTGTTAAAAAAAAATAGCTATAATGTTAAAACAATCCTTACTGAGAGTGGAAAAGAATTTGTTACGCCTTTATCATTAAGCTCATTATCCGGCGACAAAACATATCAAAAATTATTTGAAAACTCAGATGATAAAATTGATCACATATCATTATCTCGTTGGTCAGATCTGGTTATAGTAATGCCGGCAACAGCAAATTTCTTAAGTAAGCTCTCGCACGGAAAAGCTGATGATTTAGCGACAGCAACTATTCTTGCTTCGGATAAAGATATTTTTCTTGTACCAGCTATGAACGTGAGAATGTGGGTGCATCCTGCTACTCAAGAAAATTATAAAACTCTAAAAGGTTTTGGTTACAACTTTGTAGGTCCGGAAAAGGGGGAAATGGCTTGTGGTGAATATGGTGATGGAAAAATGTCTAGTCCTCGTCAAATTTTAAAAGAAATACAGCTATATTTTAAAAATTCATATTTTTTAAAAGATAAAAAACTTAAAGCATTAGTGACAACGGGACCAACTAGAGAATACATAGACAAAGTTAGGTATGTATCAAATAATTCAAGTGGTAAACAAGGCTATGAGTTAGCAAAATCATTACATAGATCAGGAGTAGATACAACGCTTGTCATGGGGCCGACAAATTTAGATCCAATCAAAAATTTGAAGATTATAAAAGTAAAAACGGCTAATGAAATGCTAAATGCTGTAAAAAGTTTACTACCAGTTGATATTGCAATTTGTGCAGCAGCGGTATCAGATTTTAAACCCAAAAAGACTTTCAAAGGAAAAATAAAAAAAAATGACGACAAAATTGACAAATTAGAATTGGAAAAAAATCCTGATATTTTAGAATTCTTAGGAAAAAATAATAGAAATAGACCAAAATTGGTCGTAGGCTTCGCAGCGGAGGTTGAGAATGTTATACTAAACGCAAAAAATAAACTGATTTCGAAAAATTGTGATTGGATAGTTGCTAACGATGTTTCAAAAGCTGACACTGGTTTTGATGTTGATAATAACAAAGTAATTTTGCTTGATAAAAATGGAGAAAAAATAAATATCGATAAAAACAAAAAAAATTTTATTGCGGCAAAAATTACCGATAAAATTTTAAAAAATTTTTTAATGAATAAAGAAGAGCTAAATTAATTAATTTTTATTATAATTCCATCAAAATGAAGTTAACAAAAAAAAACTTAACAAAATTTTCTAAACAAATTATTTTAAAAAAAGTTGGAATTTCTGGCCAAAAAAAAATTTTTAACACAAAAGTGTTGGTTATTGGTGTTGGTGGTTTAGGATGTCCTTTAATTTCATATCTTGCAAATTCAGGTGTTGGCAATATTGGATTGGTAGATAAAGACAAAGTAAGTTTATCAAATCTAAATAGGCAGATTTTATTTTCTAAAAATGATATTGGCAAATATAAGGTAGATGTTGCAAAAATGAAAATTCATAATATCGACAAAAATATAAAAGTAAAAATTTACAATGAAAATATTAATAGGAACAATGTATTTAAGATAATTAAGAATTACGAAATAGTTTGTGATGGTACGGATAATTTTGAATCAAGATATTTAATAAACGATTACTGTCTTAGGTTGAAAAAAATATTGATATCGGCAGCTATAAACAGGTTCGATGGTCATTTATACAAGTTTAATTTTAGAAAAAAAACTCCTTGCTACAGATGTTTTATGCCAAATATAAGTGAGGTTAATAATAATTGTGGATCAGACGGTATTATACCCCCAATTGCCGGTTTAATGGGCTCAATGCAAGCTTTTGAGGTTATCAAAACCATATTGAACACAAAACCAGATCTAGCTTCAAAAATAGTTGTGTTTGATGGCATTAAATTTGACATGAGAAAAATCAGGCTTCCAATAAACAAAAAGTGTATCAACAAATGTTAAAGAATTTTTTTTTATTAGTTTTAATTTTTTTTTGTTTTTCGGCCAAAGCTAGTGATGAATATTTTTTAACACTTAGGCATGATAAAGTTAATCTAAGGCAAGGACCAACCTTCGAATATCCTATTAAGATATACTATAAAAAAAAATTTTTACCGGTCCTTGTACAGGATAAATCTGATAATTTTAGAAAGATTAGAGACCACGAAAATAATACAGGATGGATACATATCTCACAATTAAGTAAAAAAAAAGCTGCAATTACTATTGACGACAATGTTATAGTTTTCAACCGTCCAACCATATACTCGTCACCAAAAGTGTTGTTAAAGAAAGGAAGACTTTGTTTGATAAAAAGATGTAAAGATCAATGGTGCAAAATAGAAACTGATATTTATTCGGGATGGGTTAAAAGTGAAAGTTTATGGGGCAGGCTATGAAGTTTTTTTAAATTTCATCGCCCAAAATTTGTCTAATGCAAAGTACCATACTGCATTAGCTAATGGCTCTACAATAGCATCAGTTAATGCTATTATGAAAGACACATTTGAAATCAACATAAGAACTGTAATTGCTATTAAAAAATGTCCAATAGTATAAATCAATGTACGTAAAAGCGACCCTTTATTATTATCATAAACTCTCTTTGTCGCTTGAAAAATTCCTGAAGTAAACTCTGTCATTTTAATTTAATTTCCTTAAATCATTTCTATCTGCATTCATAATTTTAGACCATACTTTTACAAAATCCTCTATGAATTTTTCTTTATTATCGTCTTGAGCATATACTTCTGCATATGACCTTAATATTGAATTAGAACCAAATACTAAATCAGCTCTGGAAGCGGTAAACTTAACTTTATTTGTTTTGCGATCAATTATATCATATGAATTTTTACCTGTGGGTTTCCAAGTGTATTTCATATCAACCAAATTAACAAAAAAGTCATTTGTCAAAGCACCAACTTTACTTGTTAGCACACCTTTATGTTTAGCAGTTGCGTGATTTGTTCCTAGAACTCTCATTCCTCCGATCAAACAAGTCATTTCTTGTGCTGTCAAACCCATCAAAGAAGCACGTTCTAATAAAAGTTCTTCTGGCATTACAGAATAATCAGTCTTCACATAATTTCTAAAACCATCATGTAGAGGTTCTAACCATTTAAAACTTTTTATTTCTGTTTGATCCTGAGATGAATCACCTCTGCCAGGGCTAAATGGAACTTTGACTTTGGAGCCAGCTTTCTTTATTGCTTTCTCAAGCCCAACATTCCCAGCTAGAATAATGGTATCAGCAATGGTCGCTCCTGTTTTTTTTGCTATTTTTTCCAGTACTAGTAAGATTTTAGAGAGTTTTTTTGGCTCATTAGCTTCCCAATCCTTCATAGGTGCTAATCGAATTCTTGCGCCATTGGCGCCACCTCTTTTGTCAGTTCTTCTATATGTTCTTGCACTATCCCAAGCAACGGTTATTAGATCACCAATACTTAAACTTGCCGCAGAAATCATTTTTTTTACCTTGTTTATATTGTATTTTTTTTTCGGAGTTGGGATGTTACCTTGCCAGACTAAATCTTCTTTCGGTGCCCAAGGACCAATATAGTTATTTTTGTTTCCCATTGTTCTATGAGTTAATTTAAACCACGCACGTGCAAAGGAGTCCTCAAAGAATTTTGGGTTCTCATAAAATCTTTCTGAAATTTTTCGATATTCAGGGTCCATTGCCATTGCCATATCTGCATCAGTAAACATCAACCTAGCTTTCTTTGTTGGATCGCCTAAATCAACTGGCTTTTTTTCTTCTTCGAGATTAACAGGTTCCCATTGCCAAGCTCCTGCAGGGCTTTTTTTACTTTCCCATTCGTAATTTAATAATAAATCTAAATATTGATGATCCCATTTATCTGGATTAGTTGTCCAAGCTCCCTCTAGTCCTGAGGTTATTTGATTTACACCTGTCCCATTTTTTTGGTTCCATCCAAAGCCTTGCTCATGAATTTCTGCACCTGCTGGTTCTGGTCCCAAATTTGTAGGGTCCCCGTTTCCATGAGCTCTGCCAATAGAGTGACCACCAATTGTTAGAGCTGCTGTTTCAACATCATTCATACCCATTCGACCGAAAGTTTCTCGAACATCCATGGCAGTTTTCAGCGGATCTGGCTTACCGTCTACTCCTTGCGGATTAACATAAACTAATTGGAAATGAGACGCCGCAAGTGGAGCTTCTAAAGTTGAACGATCATTTGGATCGCTGTATCTGTTGACTGCCAAAGGGACGGTTTCGGAACCCCAGTAAACATCTTTTTCAGGCTCCCATATGTCCTCTCTACCGAATGAAAAACCAAAAGTCTTAAATCCAGCATGTTCATAAGCCATAGTACCGGCTAAAACCATTAAATCTGACCAGCTTAACCGATTGCCATATTTTTTTTTTATTGGCCAAAGGAGTCGTCTTGCTTTATCCAAATTTGTATTATCCGGCCAAGAATCTTGAGGTGAAAATCTATGCGATCCAACATTAGGTCTCCCATCAAATTCTCTATAAGTTCCTACTTGATGCCAAGTTAATCTAACCATGAGACCACTGTAAGTTCCTAAATCTGCTGGCCACCAGTCTTGGCTTTCAGTCATCAACTTTAACAAATCTTTTTTGAGAGATTTAAAGTCTAATTTTTTAACTTCTTTTTTGTAATTAAATTCTGGAAGCGGGTTAGTTTTGGTATCATGTTGATGCAGGATATCTAAATTGATACTATTTGGCCAAAGTCGAGAAGTATTAGACTCACCTGTCTTAGTAATACCACCATGCATTACAGGACATTTACCGTTTTTATTATTTTTAATTTCAACACTCATACTATAATTACTTTATAATTATTCTAAAGTAACTGTCAACACTTTTGGGTATTTTATTTAATATCTTCTAACTTGATTACAACTTCGACGTTTTTTATTCTTTTCCCTGTAGGAGGCACAGGCAATTTTTTAAAGTTTATATCTTTTTTTTTAATGTCAATTAATTTTCCAGTGTCATAAAAATGATGATGGGAAGATGTATTTGTATCATAATACGAGATGTTATTTTCTAACGAAAATTCTTTTAAGTGCCCAGCGCTCTTTAATGCATGAACTGTGTTATACAATGTTGCAAGCGAAATCTTTTTGCTTCTTTTTGAGTTGATAAGTTTATTTAAATCATCGACTGTAAAGTGGAAAGTTTTTTTTTTCCCAAATAAAAATTTGCTGATTTTCACTCTTTGTTTGGTGGGTCTAAGTCCTGAAGATCGCAATCTATCTATAAAAGGCTTATTTTTATTAAACATTCGACCATAATTATATATATAATATTGATAAAAAAACAAGTAATTGTTAACTTCTTTCATGAAACAAAAAAATAGCTATACATATAATGATCTTATAGATTGTGGAAATGGTTTGTTATTTGGAGAAGGAAATGCAAAATTACCTCTTCCTCCAATGTTAATGTTTGATAGGATTACAAAAATAGAGGAAAAAAAAGGGAAATACGAAAAAGGTTTGATAAAAGCAGAATTAGATATAAAAAATGATTTGTGGTTTTTTAATTGTCATTTTAAAGAAGATCCTGTGATGCCAGGATGTTTGGGTTTAGATGCTATGTGGCAATTAGTAGGTTTTTTTTTAGGTTGGATTGGCGAACCTGGTAAGGGGAGAGCACTTGGAGTTAGCACCGTAAAATTTACAGGTGAAGTTTTAAAAAACATTAAAATGGCAACATACAAAATTGATATAAAAAGAGTTCTAAAGAAAGAGGGAGCAGTGGTTGGCTTAGCTGATGGTATTTTGGAAGCTGATGGAAAAAAAATTTATGTTGCAGAAAACTTAAAGGTAGGTCTTTTTAAACAATGAAAAGAGTAGTAATAACAGGTCTAGGTGTAGTCTCATGTTTGGGTAACAATCAAGATGAAGTTCATAAATCTCTTTTGAACTCGAAGTCTGGAATTACTTTTTCTGAAGAATATAAAGAATACAATCTAAAAAGTAATGTCCATGGAAAGCCTAATATAAAACTCGAGGACCACGTTGATAGAAAATTTATAAGATTTATGGGACCAGGTTCGGCTTATAATTATGTTTCTATGAATGAAGCTGTAAAAGACTCTGGTCTAAAAGATAATGAGGTAAGTAATATCAACACGGGTATGATTATGGGTTCAGGTGGGCCATCAATCGAAAATGTTATTCTTGCAGCTGACAAGACAAGAGCGAAAAGTCCAAAGAGAATGGGGCCGTTTGTTGTCCCTAGAACAATGTCAAGCACTGCTTCAGCGACATTAGCTGTACCATTTAAAATTAAAGGTGTGAACTACACTATAAGTTCTGCCTGTGCCACTAGTGGCCACTGTATAGGTAACGCAATGGAGCTGATACAGCTTGGAAAACAAAAAATTATTTTTGCTGGAGGAAGCGATGAGGTTCACTTTGCAATGACTGCAATGTTTGATGCTATGACTGCATTATCATCAAAATATAATGACACACCTGAAAAAGCATCAAGACCATATGACAAAACGCGCGATGGTTTTGTTATATCAGGTGGTGGCGGAGTTTTAGTGCTAGAGGAATATGAACACGCAAAGTCTAGAGGTGCAAAAATTTATGCTGAAATTACCGGGTACGGTGCCACTTCGGATGGTTTCGACATGGTTGCTCCATCTGGAGAAGGAGCAGTTAGATGTATGAAAATGGCTTTAAGCACAGCGAAAAATAAAATTGATTATATCAATACTCATGGCACATCAACACCTGTGGGTGATATTACAGAGTTGAAAGCAGTAGGAGAAGCTTTTAAAGACTATAAACCAAAAATAAGTTCAACAAAATCTCTGGCAGGGCATTCACTAGGAGCAACTTCTGTTCACGAAGCTATTTATAGTCTTATTATGATGAAAAATAATTTTATAGCAGCTTCAGCAAATATAACTGACATGGATGAAGAAGCAAAAAAGTACCCTATTGTTACCAAGGTTGAAAAAGATGTAAATTTGAATTCAATAATGTCCAACAGTTTTGGGTTTGGTGGCACAAATGCCACTTTAGTTTTTGAAAAGGTATAAATATGGATTTAATGAAGGGTAAAAAAGGTCTCATAATGGGAGTTGCGAATGAGAGATCTATAGCATGGGGTATTTCGCAAAAGTTAGCCGAAGCCGGTGCCGATTTGGCTTTTACGTATCTTGGTGACGCTTTAAAAAAAAGAGTTTTGCCATTAGCTGAAAAATTAAACTCAAAAGTAACTTTTAGTTGTGATGTTGAAAAAAAAGATGATGTGAAAAAACTTTTTGATGATTTAAAAAAAAAGTGGGGGAAAATAGACTTTGTTGTTCATGCTGTTGCGTTTTCGGATAAGTCTGAGCTTTCTGGTGAGTATTTAAACACTTCTAGAGAAAATTTTTTAAAAAGTATGTTAATTTCTTGCTTCTCGTTTACAGAGGTATCGAAGGAGGCTTCAAAAATTATGAATGAAGGTGGAAGCTTACTTACTCTTACATATGAGTCAACAAAAGCAATACCAAATTATAATGTTATGGGGGTCTGTAAATCTGCCCTCGAGTCTAGCGTAAAATACTTAGCTAGGGATCTTGGGCATAAAAAAATTAGAGTTAATGCAATAAGTGCCGGTCCGATAAAAACACTGGCCGCTTCAGCAATAGGTGATGCTAAGTTTTTGTATAAATGGAATGAGGATCACTCATTTTTAAAACGAAATGTAGACATTCATGATGTGGGTAATTCCGCTTTATATTTGTTAAGCAAACTAGCAGATGGAGTAACCGGTGAAATTCACTATGTTGATGCTGGATACAATAAAGTTGGGATGCCTGATCCCAAAAATATATCCTAAGCTCCTGCAGCCTGTTTCATTGATAACTTAACTTTTCCTCTATCAAATCCTACTACTTTAACTGAAACTTCGTCACCCTCTTTTACTACATCAGCAACTTTAGCAACCCTTTTATTTGCTAATTCTGAAATATGAACCAATCCATCCTGTTTACCCAAAAAGTTTACGAATGCACCAAATTCCATTATCTTGACAACTTTTCCTTTATAAACTTTTCCAACCTCTGGTTTCGCTATTAAATTCTTTATTATTTCAATAGCTTTACTTCTTGAACCTTCATCTGGTGCAGCTATTGTAACTTCTCCAGTGTCTTTAACATCAACTTTTGCACCTGAGGTTTCAACAATTTCTCTAATTGTTGCACCGCCCTTACCTATAACAGTAGCAATATCTTTTTTGTCAACTTTAATAGTTTCCATTTTAGGAGTATGTTTAGACAACTCCTTTCTTGATGATTTAATTGCTTTGTTCATCTCTTTTAAAATATGTTCTCTTCCATCTTTTGCCTGTTTTAATGCTTTCTCCATAATTTCAAAAGTTATTCCCGTGATTTTGATGTCCATTTGTAGCGACGTTATTCCATCTTTTGTTCCAGCAACTTTGAAATCCATGTCACCGAGATGATCCTCATCTCCTAAAATATCTGAGAGCACTGAAAAATCTTTGCCCTCTTTTATCAAACCCATTGCTATTCCTGCAACGGGCTCTTTAATTGGAACTCCTGCGTCCATGAGAGATAGTGAGGTTCCACAAACTGTTGCCATTGACGAAGACCCATTAGACTCAGTAATCTCTGATACCACTCTTAATGTGTATGGAAAGTTTTCTTTTTTTGGTAAGGATGAATTTATTGCTCTCCAAGCCAGTTTACCATGTCCGATTTCTCTTCTGCCGGTTCCAATCCTTCCACACTCTCCAACTGAAAACGGAGGAAAGTTATAATGAAGCATAAAACCTGATCTTTGCATTCCATCAAGACTTTCAAGTCTTTGTTCATCGTCAGCCATACCTAAGGTTGTAACTACAAGAGCTTGTGTCTCTCCTCTCGTGAATAAAGCTGAGCCATGTGTTCTCGGCAAAACACCTACTTCGCATTTAATTTGTCTTACGTCAGATAGGCCTCTACCATCAATTCTTTTTTTTTCTTTCAAAATAGCAGTTCTAACTATATCTTTTTCAAGCGATTTAAGCTGCGCCATCACTTGGTTCTCTGTCACGTTCTCGTCATCAGAAAACATTTCCTTGCACTTTGCGTCTATTTCAGAAATTGCTGTTGATCTTTTCTTTTTATCAACTTCCTTAAATGCTTTTCTTAAATCTTTTTCAAAAGATTTCGCGATTTTATTTTTAATTTTTGAGTGATCTACTTCCTCGATTTCCCACTTTGTTTTTCCAGCTTTTTTTACTAAACTATCTATTGCTTTTATTATAGGAATAAAGTTTTCGTGCCCAAATTTTACCGCATCTAACATTATTTTTTCTGTCAAACCGGAGGTTTCTGACTCTACCATCAAAACTGCATCTTTTGTTCCTGCAACCACCAAATCAAGTTCTGAGCTCTTAATTTCCTCAGAAGTTGGATTCAATAGGTATTTGCCATCGTTATATCCAACTCGACTTGCACCTATAGGTCCTTGAAACGGAAGTCCAGAAATTGCCAAGGCCGCTGAAGAGGCAATAATTGATAAAATGTCTGGCTGGTTTTCACCATCATATGACAAAACAGTAGGTAATACTTGTACCTCATTCATAAAGCCTGAGGGAAATAATGGTCTAATAGGTCTATCTATTAATCTTGAGATTAAGGTTTCAGACTCTGTGGGTCTAGCTTCTCTTTTAAAATAACCTCCGGGAATTTTTCCTGCTGCGTAATATTTTTCTTGGTAGTTTACTGATAGCGGGAAGTAATCTTGACCTTCGGCGACTTTTTTAGCTCCAACTGCTGTCGCAATCACAACCGTTTCTCCACATGTTGCTATTATAGCTCCGTCAGCCTGTCTAGCTATTTTACCTGTTTCTAGAGTAATCTTTTTTCCGTTTATGTTTATTTCCTCTTTATGAATTTTGAACATTATTTCCTTAAGTTAAATTGTTTTAATATTTTTGAATATGATTCAGGATTTTTTTTTCTTAAATAATCTAAAAGTCTTTTTCTTTTATTAACAGATTTAGTCAAACCTACTGCCGAATGTTTATCTTTTTTATAATTCTTAAAATGAGCGGATAGTTTCTCTATTTTTTCACTCAATAAACCTATTTGAATTTCAGTTGATCCTACGTCTTTGCTGTGATTTGCTAGTGTTTTAATTAACTCTTTTTTTTTCAGTTTCATTAGAATTATTTTTTTTTATCAATTTTTCAATCTTCTCAGCATATTCAAAAGAATTATCTTCAACAAAAGTCAATTTAGGAAGAAATTTAATATCAAGCCTTTTAGACAATGCTTTTCTAACAAGATGCGAGTATTCAGTCAAGACACTAACTGTTTCAGTCATATTGACCCCACCTAAAGGAATTACATATACTCTAGCTGTTTTAAGATCTGGTGTCATTCTAACCTCTGTAACTGTGATAATTTTTGAATTAATTTTGGGAATTTTAGCCTCATTTCTTATAAAAATTTGACCAATGTTTTGCTTTACCAATTCACCAACACGAAGTTGTCTTTGTGAAAATCCAGATATATTTGATCTTTTACTCATTAAATCGTTCGTTCAATTTTTTCAGCTACGTATGACTCGATTATATCTTTTTCTTTAAAATCAATAAAATCTTTTAAACTTATACCACATTCTAAACCGTTCTTTACTTCTTTAACTGAATTTTTCTCTCTAAATATACTCGAAATTTCTCCATCATAAATTACTGAGCCATCTCTAATTATTCTTGCTTTTGATCGATTTTTAATCTCACCATCAATTACTTTTGACCCAGCAATCTTACCGGCATTTGAAACTTTAAAAATTTTTTGAATTTCTGCTGAACCAAGAACAATTTCTTTAATGTCCGGCTCAAGTAATCCAGATAGTTTTTTTTCAATAAATTCAAGAGCTTTATAAATTACGTTAAAATAAGAAATTTCAATTTTTTGCTCTTCTGCATTTTTTTTCGCTTCTCTATTTGGTTTAACATTAAAGCCAATCAATATGGCATCTGATGCTTTTGCAAGTGAAACGTCGCTTTCATTTATCATCCCAATATCCGATAATATTATATGTGGATTAACTTCTTCGTGTTTAATCTTGTCTATTGCCATTTTTAGTGCTTCTCGAGAACCCTGAACATCCGATTTTATTATAATATTAAGCTCTCTCTTATTGTCGGCTTGATCAAAAAGTTTAGTTTTATCTAGAGATACTATTCTATTTTTTTCACTGAGATTTTCACTTTTATATTTTGAAATTTCTTTTGCTTCATCTTCACTTTTTACAACGCTAAACTCAGCTCCAGCAAAAACAGTATTATTCATTCCAAGAATTTCAACCGGCATAGAGGGAATGGCTTCATTTATAATTTTTCCCTCATGATTTATCATTGCTCTAACCTTACCAAAAGTGTTTCCACAAACAAAATTATCACCTCTCTTAAGTGATCCATTTTCAATTAAAATTGTCGATACGGGACCTTTTCCTTTATCAATTTTCGACTCAATGACTACCCCAGAAGCAGGTCCATTCGTAGAAGCTTTCAAATCAAGGAGCTCAGATTGTAAAAGAATGCTTTCTTTAAGTTTGTCTAGATTTGTTTTCTTTGTGGCTGAAACTTCAACAAATAATGTATCTCCGCTCAAATCTTCCGATACCAGGTCATATCCCATTAACTCATTTTTTATTTTTCCAATATTTTTGTTTGGCAAGTCACACTTATTTATAGCAACTATCATTGGTACCTTAGCGGCTTTTGCGTGTTTAATTGCTTCAATGGTTTGAGGTTTAATTCCGTCATCTGCAGCGACCACTAAAACTACAACATCAGTTATTTTTGATCCTCTTGCTCTCATTTCTGTAAATGCGGCATGGCCTGGAGTATCAATAAAAGTTATGATTTCATTTTTTTCAGTTTTGATTTGATAGGCACCAATATGTTGGGTTATACCTCCGTGCTCTCCAGAGACTACATTAGAGTTTCTTAATGCATCTAATAGTGAAGTTTTACCATGATCAACGTGTCCCATTATTGTTACTACTGGCGGTCTTTTTTTAACGACACCATCAAGTTTTTCTCTTTTTTTATTTAGTTCTAGTGAGAGAGTGTTTTCTAAAACTGGTGTGTGTCCAAACTCTTTTACAATGTACTCGGCTGTGTCCTTATCAATGGTATGATTAATTGTTGCTATAACTTTCATGTTGAATAAAAATTTAATAATTTCACTGGATTTTTCTGCCATACGATTTGAAAGTTCTTGAATAGTAATTTTTTCCGGTATTTTTACTTCACGAAGAACTTTTTTAAATTCTTTCTTTTCCTCAACTTCTGGATTGTTTCTTTTTTCTTTTAGTCTTGCCCTACGAACAGAAGCTAAGCTTCGCTGTTTAATTTCAATTTCTTCTACATTTAGAGCTCTAGAAACCGTTAATTTAAAGTCTCTTTTGTCTATTGAACTTTTTAGTTTGGGTTTACTCTTGTTGCTTGTCTTGTCATCTTTTTTTATAAATGCTTTTGTTGCTTGCTGCTCAATAAATTTTCTAGAGGCTGCACGTTTTTTACTATCCAAGAAATTTGGTTGAGATTTGTTGGGTATTCTTTTGCCGAAATCTTTTGTTCCTTTAAAGTTCTTTTTTTTCGAGATTGAAAACGATTTTTTACCAGCATTATTTTTGATAGAACTTACGTCAATTTTTTTCTTAATACCTGTCGAAATTGTGAGTGTCTTTTTTTTATTTTTATCTTCCATAACATTTATTTAAAAACTATTTCTCTAGCGCTCATAATTAATTGATCTGCCTCTTCTCTTGAAAGAGAAAATTCCTCAAGATAGCCTTCGATTCTCACTTTTTTTCCTTTTACTTCATCATATCCTCCTATGAGTTCATCAGAAGAAAGATCAGCAAAGTCACTTAATTTTTTAATATTCTTTTGACCTAAAATAACGAGCATGCCTTGTGTCATGCCTTTCAAATTTATCAAAGTATCCTCGACACCAAGCTCTTTTAATTTTTTTCCTACTTGTTCTTTAACTTTTATCAAATTTTCCTTGGATCTATTAATTAATTCTTTTGCCGTATCAATATCTATACCTTCAATTTTTTCTATATCCTCATGTTTGGCTTGAGATATATCTTCAATATTTTGGAAGCCTTCGGAAACTAATAATTGACCAAGTGTTTCATCTACTTCAAGATTTTTAATTAAATTTTCTGTTTTATCTTTAAATTCTGCCTGCCTTCTCTCTGAGTCCTCATTGTCAGTTAAAATATCAATTTCGTAATTTGTAAGTTTTGAGGCTAATCTAACATTTTGTCCTCTTCTCCCAATTGCCTTACTTAAATTATCCTCACTTAAAATCACATCAATTCTTTTATTGTCTTGATCAATTAAAACTTTTTGTATTTCCGCTGGTGACAAAGACTCTGAAATTAAAGAGGGAAGATCTTCAGTCCACTTGATGATATCTATTTTTTCTCCGTGTAATTCGTTTACAATTGTTTGAACCCTACTTCCCCTCATTCCAACACAAGCTCCCACTGGATCGATAGATGTGTCTTTTGAATTGACACAAATTTTAGCTCTACTACCTGGATCTCTAGCAACTGATTTTATTTCAATAACACCTTCGTAAATTTCTGGCACCTCTTGAAAAAATAATCGAGCAAGAAATTGGGGGTGAGCTCTAGATAAAAATATTTGATGGCCTTTGTACTCTTTTTTTACCTCATAACAATATGCTTTAACTCTATCTCCAGTTTTTAATATTTCCCTCGGTATTAATTCATCTTTTTTAATAACACCTTCTGCTCTTCCCAGATCAACTATAACGTTTCCATATTCTAGTCTTTTTATAATTCCACTTAGAATTTGACCTTGTTTATCTACGAAATCCTCAAATTGTCTATTTTTTTCTGCTTCTCTTACTTTGGAACTGATAACCTGCTTTGCGCTTTGAGCAGCAATTCTTCCAAAGTCAATTTGTGGCAATTCTTCAAATATTTTTGATCCAACTTTTAAATCTCCGTCATCTTTTTTTAAATTCTTTGCATCTTTTAAAGTTATCTGTCTACTTGGATCCTCAACAGTCTCTACGATTTCTAAGACCTTGTTGATTAAAATTTCACCATTTTCACGATTAATTCTTACCTCAATATCATTTTCATTGCCGAATTTTGTCAAAGCTGCTTTTTGAATAGCGCTCTCCATTGACCCAAGAACTAATTCTTTATCAATAGACTTCTCGTTCGCCACCGCGTCAACTATCCTTAATAATTCAAGTTTATCTAAACCTCTGTTCAACATTTTTAATTCTCCAAAAAAAAATGGGCTAAAGCCCATTTTGATAATACAGTTATTTATGTACTTTTTATTCGAGTTTTAAGGTATTTTCAAGTTAACTTTTTAAAAATTGACATTTTATCAGTTTTTTCCCAAGAAAATTCACCCTTATCTGTGGGTTTCCTACCAAAGTGGCCATAAGCAGATGTTATCTGATAAATAGGTTTATTTAACTGTAAAAGTTCTCTGATACCTCTTGGAGATAAATCGAAGTTTTGATTAATTACTCTTATCAGTTCGGAAGTTTTTTCTTCATCCTCTTCATTTAATTTGACAAAAATTGATAAAGGTTTTGATACACCGATTGCGTAAGAAAGTTGAATTAAGCATTTTTTTGACACACCCGCCGCTACTATATTTTTTGCCAAATACCTTGAAACGTATGCAGCCGATCTATCGACTTTGGTTGGATCCTTACCTGAAAAAGCTCCTCCACCATGAGGTGCTGCACCACCATAGGTATCGACAATAATTTTTCTACCTGTAAGACCAGCGTCTCCATCTGGACCACCAATTATAAATCTTCCTGTTGGGTTAATGTAAATATTTTTGTCCTCTAAATTTTTTATTAAATTTTTTGGAAATATTTTTTTAATATATGGTAAAATTTTTTCTTTGACATTTTCTTGACTTAGATCTTTAGAGTGTTGAGTGGAAATAACTATCGATTTTACATTTATTGGTTTTCCACTTTCGTATTCCATTGTAACTTGACTTTTTGAGTCTGGTTCAATTCCTTTTAAGATACCTGATTTTCTATCTTTAGCCATTTCTCTTAATATTTTATGCGAAAAGTAAATTGGTGCAGGCATCAAATCCTCTGTCTCTTTGCAAGCATAACCAAACATTATTCCTTGGTCACCTGCCCCTTCATCTTTGTTGTCTTTGGAGTCAACACCAATAGCTATGTCTTGAGATTGTGAGTGTAAATGGCATTCTATTTCTGTTTGCTCTTTCCAACTGAAACCTTTCTGATCATAGCCAATATCTTTTATACAATTTCTTACTTTCTGTATAATTTCCTCTTTTTTAAATTCGGGCCCTCTAGTTTCACCTGCGATAACTACTTTATTTGTTGTTGTTAATGTTTCACATGCTACTCTTGAATGTGGATCTAGTGATAAATAGTTATCTACTACCATGTCAGAGATCCTGTCACAGACTTTGTCTGGGTGGCCCTCAGATACAGACTCGCTTGTAAATAAATATTTATTATTTTTCATGTTTTCTTAAAAATATAAAAATGATTATACTTGTAATTAAAAGTATAAAAAATATCAAATCATTTTTGTTTTGATGTTTTTTTTTAATTTTTGGAACATCAAATTCTATACTTCCAACCTCGTCAGGTTGTAAACTTTTTATTATTTGACCTTTATTACTTATAAAAGAACTAATTCCTCTATTTGCTGAACGAATTACAAATGAATTAGTTTCTACTGCTCTAAATATGGACTTAGTAAAATGCTGATAAGGTCCAATTGATTTTCCAAACCAAACATCCTCGGATATATTTACAATGAAACTATTGTCCAAATTGGACTTCTGGTAAATTTCAGTAAAAATTATTTCATAACAAATTGAGGGCTTTATCATCCAATCTTTATAATTCATGTTCCCAATATTCAACCCTTCAGAAAATGATTGATAGCCAAAAGTTATCTTTTTTAATCCTATTTTTGTAGCTAGTTCTTCGAGTGGCAAGTACTCCCCGAAAGGTACAAGCTTATTTTTATCGTACTTATATAAAACTTCAAATTTATTATTCACAGCAACAAAACTATTAAAAATTTTCTCACTATCTTTACTCTTAGTATTCACTCCAAAAATTATTGTGTGTTTATCCGAAAAATTTTTGCTAAATATTTTCTTAACGACGTCTAATTCAGAAAGATACTTTCCTGCAAAAACACCCTCTGGCCATATAAATAAAGTTTCCAAATTTTTTTTTGGTTCACTATATCGGACGAGTTTTTGAGCCAATTCAATAACTTCTTCGTCATTTGCACCGTATTTAAGTGGTAAGCTTGGTGAAATTATTTTGACATTAATCTTATCTTGAGAAGAAATATTTTTTACATTTTTATTTATTTCAAATGAACCGAATACGTAAGTGAAAAAAAATGTTAAAATTGCAAAACTCAAAATTAGTTTTGAATTAACATTCTTTAAAAAAATTATTGATGGTAATGTAAACAAAAAAATAACGAGAAAATTAAATGCAAACAGCCCTATAAAATTTAAAATCTGGAGTATCTCCGTGAACCAAGACCAACTATATGCCCAAAAGTTCCAAGGAAAACCTGGTAGGATTTTACCTCTTATAAAATCGAAAAAGGCCAGGATTGCACAAAAATAGAACAATGATGAAATGTTGTTTTTTATATAAGGACCAATAATTAAACAGGCTATACCATAGAATAATCCAAAATAAAGAGGGATGGAAAAAAATGAAATGGGAACTAAAAACTTTAGATTCTCATCAAAAGTAAGTGAGTTTGAAATCCAATAATTTCCAAATAAAAAAAAACCAATACCAAAAAAATAACCAATTATGAAAAAATTTTTTAAAAAAGGTCTTTTTCTGTATGTGCTAACTGATTTTTTTCTTACAAAACCTAATAACAAAAAAAGACAAGGTAATGTAATGAAATTTATAAGAGTAAAATTAAAAGGTTGAAAACCCAGAATAGAAACTCCACCCAAAATAAAGGGTGCGATATAAACAATCAAAGGCCTACTTTGTAAAAACCATGCTAACATTTAAGAATTTAAAATTAATTTTTCTATTTTCTGCATTCTATAATAATCACTATTTTTTGTATGTGTATACCCTAAAAGATGAGCTAATCCATGTGCCCATAATTTATCAAGTTGTTTAACAAAAATTATCTTATTTTTTTTTTTAATCTTATAAAAATTGATTATGATATCGCCTAAGTAAAGTTTTTCTCTTTTTTTTAAAAGTTTTTTTAATTCAACTTTATTATAGAAAGGGAAAGAAAGAACATCAGTAGTTTTATTTTTCTTTCTAAAGGTTTTATTTAAATATTGAATTTCTTTATTTCCGGCTAACAGTATTGTAAACTGTAAATCAGAGTCTATTTTTAATAAAGATTTTTTTTCTAATTTTTTTGCTTTTAGATTAAAATATTTTTTTGGGTTTTTTAAATAATCAGCCCAGTTCTTATTTTTGGAGATAACATTAATCTTTATCATCAAAACTTTTATTATAAGCTTTAATTATTTTAGAGACTAAAGGATGTCTTACTACGTCTTTGTGATCAAACTCAATAATTTTAATTTCTTTAATTTTTTTTAAGGTATTTTTGGATTGTATAAGGCCAGAATTTTTTTTATTTATTAAATCTATTTGTGAAGGATCTCCATTAACAATGAGCTTTGAATTTTCTCCGATTCGTGTCAAAAACATTTTTATCTGAGTTTGAGTAGCGTTTTGTGCTTCATCTAAAATTGCAAAAGAATTTTTTAAAGTGCGTCCTCGCATAAATGCCAAAGGAGCAATTTCAATTTCACCTGTTTCTATTTTTTTTTGTATTTTTTCAAAACCAAATAGATCATAAAGTGCATCGTATAATGGTCGTAAATATGGGTCCACTTTCTCTTTCATGTCGCCAGGTAAAAAACCTAATTTCTCGCCAGCCTCAACAGCTGGTCTTGATAAAATTACTCTGTCAACTTTTTTTTCCATTAGCAAAGTAATGCCTACAGACACTGCAAGAAAGCTTTTACCAGTTCCTGCGGGACCTAAGGCCATTACAATATCGCTATTTTTTAAAGCCTTGATATATTCCGCCTGTTTTTTTGATCTTGCTATTACTGATTGTTTTGGTGTTTTAATTAATTGATCTAATGAGTGTACATTTGATTTATTACTTTGCTTTTTATCTGTTTTTACTGAGAGTAAAACATCATTTTTTTCAATCATTCCGGTTACTAAAAATTTATTAACTAAAAACTTTATGGCTGATGCTGTTCTATTTGGATTGCCATTTTTACCTTTTATGGTGAATGAATTGCCCCTAAAGAAAATTTTTGAATTAGTGAGTTTTTCAAGATCTTTAATGTTTTTATTAAATTCTCCAACAATTGACATTACTATATCGTTTCTATGCACCTGAACTGTGATGGTTTCACTATCCACTCTTTTTTCAGAGTAATTTTTATCTAAAGAGGTTATTTCTGACATTCGAATTTACGCAGCAGCATTTTTTATCTTATTTGAGTTTGTTTTAGCAAAAAGAGTATTATTATTATACCCTGTTATTGTAACATTTATAATTTTACCAATTAAGTTGTCTTCACTCTCAACAATGACGGAATTTGAGAATTCATCGCGTCCAAAAAATCTATTATTTTGTTTCGACCTGTTTTCAATTAATACATTGGAAATTGTATTAACTAAACTTGATCTATAAGAATTTTTAATTTCATCGGCTATTTTTTGAAATTCTATTAGCCTTTGCTTGGCAATATCATTATTAACTTCCTCTAATTCAGCAGCAGGTGTTCCAGGTCTTCTGCTGTATAAAAAAGAATATGAGTTAATAAATTTAATCTTTTTCATTAAGTTTAGTGTCATTTGAAAATCTTCATGCGTTTCACCAGGATAAGCGATAATAAAATCACTAGAAAATTTAATATTAGGTTTAGATTTTCTTAACTTTGTTATTACTGTTAAGTATTCATCTAAATTATGGTTTCTATTCATATCTTTCAAAATTTTTGATGATCCACTTTGTATTGGTAAATGAAGAATGGGCATTAACTTTGAACAATCTTTATGAGCTTGTATAAGATCTAAGCTCATATCTTTTGGATGAGATGTGGTATATCTTATTCGCTTTAATTCCTCTAATTTACTCAACTCATAAATTAAGTTTGATAACTTGCTTTTTTTGTAATTATAAGCGTTTACATTCTGCCCGATCAACACAATTTCCTTAGCTCCATTTGAAACTAAATTTTTAGCTTCATTTATAATTTCATTAAAAGGCCTAGAATATTCTGGACCTCTTGTGTACGGAACTACACAAAATTTACAAAATTTATCGCATCCCTCTTGAATTGTAAGAAATTGAGAAATCTTATTATTATGAGAACTAATATTTTTTAAAGTATCAAACTTTTCAACAGTATCGAAATCGGTAAAATCTTTTATGTTTTTGTCTTTTTCAAAATCTTTAAGAATCTTGGGAATTTGGTGGTAAGCTTGAGGACCAACTACCGCATCTACATACTTTTCTTTTTTTAAAATTAAGTCACTTTCTGCTTGTGCTACACACCCAGAAATAATCAATATTGGTTTATTCTTATTTTTAAAATTTTTTTTAAGCCTTCCAATCTCATGGTAAAGCTTTTCACTAGCCTTTTCTCTTATATGACAAGTATTTATAACAAAGCAGTCACTCTCTTTAAAATTTTTTGTTTCATGATAATTAACAGATTTAGCAAGATCAAGAATACGATTACTATCGTATACATTCATCTGACATCCAAAGGTTTTTATGTAAATTTTTTTTGACAAATTATTTTTTTATCTTTGATCCATACAGTTCGAGTTTGTGATCAACAAGTTTATATCCAAGTTTTTTTGCAATTCGTTTCTGTATCTCTTCAATTTCTTTATCCACAAATTCAACAATTTCTCCACTATTTATATCTATCAAGTGATTATGATCGTCATTAATTTCATATCTTGCTTTTCCCGCTTTAAAATCATGCTTAACTAAAATACCAGCTTCTTCAAATAGTTTTACAGTTCTATAAACAGTCGCAATACTAATTTTGTCGTCGAGCACAGTTACTCTTTTGTGAAGCTCATCAACATCTGGGTGATCTTTAGATCCGTAAATTTCTTTTGACTCTGAAAGGACTTTTGCAATTACTTTGCGTTGGTCTGTCAACCTAACACCTTTTTCTTTACATTTTTGCTCAATTATACTCATTATATTAATAACTTAACTTAAGTATATAGGTTTAATCAATTTATTTTCTAACATGTTTTTATTTATTAAAAATTCAATATTTTCAAGGGTTAATTCCTTAATCTGAGCATTTTTATACCCGAACAATTTTGCTTTTTTTGAAATTTTAATACCAATTGCTACTGATATTGATACTCGAAGCGATGAAAAGCTACCAGGGCCTTGGTTAACTATTATTGAAAACTTACTATCAATATTAACTTTATTCTTTTTAAGAAAAATTAATATATTGTTAACAAGTTGCTCATTATTATTTATTTTTTTTTGGATTTTTTTTAAAATAAATTTATTATTGAACTTTAATGCTATTGAATCTTTAATGTCACCTATACAATTTATAACTAAAAAATCTTTGATCATACTAAGCTTTGTATTTACCTTTCTTTTTACTCAAAATGCAAGCTCATCAGAGAGTCTATTTGATGACTATGGAATTATATCCATTATGTACCATCGATTTGATGAAAATAAATATCCATCTACCAACATTAGAATGAATGATTTTACTAATCATATCAAAATGATACAAGAACAAAATATTAAGTTCATTAATCCTTCAAATTTTCTTCAGGAATTAAGAGATAATAAAAAAACTAGAAAAGTTTTGGTAACTGTAGATGACGGTTTTATGTCATTTTATAAAAATGCCTGGCCGCTATTAAGATCAAAACAAATACCATTTATTCTTTTTATTAGCACAAGAGAAGTTGGCAAAGCTGGATATATGAATTGGAATCATATCAGAGAGATAAGCAAAACAGATTTTGCATACATAGGAAACCATAGCCACTCACACGAATATCTGATAGATGAAGCGCCAAGTTTAATAAGAGAGGATTTAATAAAATCAAAAAATATATTTAAAAAAGAGCTGGGTAAAAACTCCAATTTTTTTTCATATCCGTTTGGCGAATATAGCAACGAATTAAAGAATATTACAGCAGATCTTGGTTTCACTTACGCTTTTGGGCAACATTCTGGAGTAATTGATGAAACTAAGAACTATCTCGAACTTCCTAGATTTCCTATAAATGAAAAATATGGAAAAATAGATAGATTTAAAACAATACTAAAAACTTTACCTCTAAAATTTACTAAAATTTACCCAGATGAAAAATATATAAATAATAAAACTAATCCTCCAAAAGTTAAAATTGAGTTTTCAAATAATTTATATCCTTTAGATAGAATAAATTGTTTTTCTAATGAAGAAGATAAGTGGAGGAATTCTAAAATTCAAATAACTGATAATAAATTTTTGACAATTAAACTTGATGGCAAGTTTACTACTGAAAGAGGAAGAATAAACTGCTCTTTGCAGGAAAAAAATGGTTATTACAGATGGCTAGGTATGCAATTTGTTGTAGCTGAAAAATAATTTATAAATTAAATTCTTTTTTAACAATTGAATTTGTTAATTGGACTGCTTCAAAATCTGAAAGATAGTTTTGTTTAATTATTTGCTCAAGAATTTCAGTATATTCTTTACCGGTTTGTGCATATCTATCTAATGTTTTTGTCAAGTCTAAGCCTCTTACCGATCTATTTCTTTTTCTTAATTTAAATCTTTTTTCACGAAATTCTGCATAGCCTTTATGAGTATTTAAATTATTTTTATAAGCTTTAACCGAGGCCCTTAAAATAGGAAATCTCAAAATTTTATGATCTTTATTTTTCTCTTTATTCATTGGTTCTATTCCTTGACCAGTCCAAGTCCATTGACCGAAAATTGCGTTTCCTTCCAAAGCAAATCTTGAGGTTCCCCAACCACTTTCTTTAGCTGCCTGGGCAAGAGCAATAGAAACTGGGATTATATCCATTCGTTTTTCAAGCTCACCCATATCTGATTTTTTAACTTTGTACTCTCTAAGCTTTTGTCTCAACCACAATTTTTCTTTATCACTCGTAATTCTTCTAGTCAGAATTTTTTTAAGTTTAATTCTATCATTTAAAATTTTTTCATTTTCTGCAACTACGAGAGGTAAAACAATTTTTATAAACGTTTCTTTTTTTAATTTTACATCTTTTATTTCATCTAAATCTTTGGGAAATTGCGTAAAATATATAGGTTTAACAATTTTTTTACTTCTTACAATTTTTAGATCATATTCAACATCGTCAAATAAACTTAAAACTGTCTCAGTTTTTAAATTCAAATTAGGTAAAACTAGCTCTTTTACCTGACTTGGATTTTTTTCTTTTTTCAATATTTTTTCTTTTGCTTTTGGCTGTTTTTTTACGTTTTTGTCTTTTTCAACTTTTTTTAAATTTGAACTTTCTTTTTTAGTTTCAATTTTTTTTTCTGTAATAGTTTTGCTCGGTTTTGTTGCAAATTCTTTGAACTTATCAAATGAGTTGTAACCTATAAGTCCTACAGCTGTGAAAATCGTAATTATAGCAACTATAGTTATAACTTGACTACCTTTTTTCTCTGTCGCGTTAGAATTGTAAATATTATTAAAAGTATTAACAAAAATGTTGCCGAAAAAGTTAAATAAAGTTACGAATAGCTTTGGAAACGTTTCTAAAATTCCAATTCCTAAGTTCCCAAGAGATTTCCAGATATTAATAAAAAATCGTCCTATCCCACTAGTAGTTTGCTCACCCGTATTTTCGATTCCTCTTCTTAATCTACTAAAAAATCTATTTACTCCACTTGTCGTATCATCGTAAATATCCGTAACTTCTTTTCCTGCTTTTGAAAAAGGTTTGCTAATATTTCTTTCAAAAAAGCCTACATTAAAATTTTTAGGTACTGGTACTTTATTTTTTTTTAAAATATGCTCAATTTGAGAAGTTGTTAGATTTTTTTTATTTCTAATATAATTTTGAATCTCTGAAATTTTATAAATTTTGGATAATTCTAAAAGCTTATCTCTGTAACTTAAATTTTTACCCATTATACTGCCTCGACTGTTTGAACTTCTTTAACATAATGCTTCAGTAAATTTTGCACGCCTTGCTTTAAAGTTAATACTGAGCTTGGGCATCCAGAACAGCTACCTTGCAGCTCCACACGAACCACACCATCTTTAAAAGACTTAAATTTAATATCTCCCCCATCCCTTGCAACAGCAGGTCTAATTTTAGTATCTAAAACATTTTTAATTTTTTCTACCGCTTCACTCTCATCTACATTATCTTTTTTCTGCTCTAAATTTGTTTTTTTAAGAATGGGATCATCAAATTTTTGGTAATAATCATTTATATGTGATATCACCATCGGTTTAAGAACATCCCAGGAGACACTTGTATTTTTTTTTACCGTAATAAAATTTTCGGCTAACAAAACAAGTTCTACGCCTTCCAAGTTTAGTAACTCTTTCACAAAAATGTTGCTAATTTTATTTTGGTCGGATGCTTTGAATTCTTCCATACCAATAGTTGAGACAGTTTTTTCGGATAAAAACTTCAAAGAGTCTGGGTTAGGAGTAGTTTCTATTTGTATCATTGAAGATATTTATATTATACAAAACCAATTATTTCACGTATCTTTTTTAAGTTTTCCTCAGCTCTAATGTTAGCTTTTTCCTTGCCTTTTTTTATTACAACCTCAAGGTAGTTTCTGTCTTTCATTAATTTTTCGATTTTTTTTCCGATTGGACATATAGTCGCTATTAATACTTCTGATAATTTATTTTTAAAAAAAGAAAAATCTTTACCGCTCATTTCTTTTAACACATCTTCAATTTTTTTTTCAGTAACATCAGAATAGATATTTAATAAATTAAGAGCTACAATTCTCTTTTTTAAATCTTCTAAATTGTCTGGAATTGGACTTGCGTCCGTTTTAGCTTTTTGTATTTTTTTTTTATTAAATCAGCATCATCTTTTAAATTTATTCTAGAATAATCAGAGTCCTCGGACTTACTCATCTTTTTACTCGCATCTCTTAAACTCATAACTCTAGAAATATTTTTTTGAATCAAGGGCTCTGGTAAAGGAAAAAAATTTTTTTCTTTATAGTCGTTATTGAATTTTTGGGCAATATCTCTTGATAACTCTAAATGTTGCTTTTGATCTGAACCAACTGGAACATGTGTTGCTTTGTACAGAAGTATATCAGCTGCCATTAGGTTGGGATATATATAAAGACCAACACTGGCTTTTTCTTTATCCTTACCAGCTTTTTCTTTAAATTGGGTCATTCTGTTTAACCAGCCTACTCTTGAAACACAATTCAATATCCACGCTAACTCTGAATGTCCTTTAACTGATGATTGATTAAAAATAATACTTTTATTTTCATTTATACCGGCAGCTAAAAATGTTGCAGTAGTTTCAAGCGTATTCTCATAAAGTTTTTTTGGATCCTGAAATACAGTGATTGCATGTAAATCAACTACACAATAAATACACTCACCTTGATCCTGTAAATTTACAAAATTTTTCAGAGCACCTAAAAAATTGCCTAAATGCAAATTGCCTGTAGGCTGGACTCCAGAAAATATAATTTTTTTATTCATTTAAAATGCCCTATAATTTTTATACCTTAATACTCCTAGCAAGTAACAAGAAATTAAATAAATAATAGCCACAAAAATTATTATAGACAAAAGATATAGAAACTTAAAGCTGTTTGAATATAAAAGTTGTTCGTTATAAAAAATTAAAGCAAAATAAAGAATAATACTCATTAATATCGAGGAAAAAATAATTTTAATCAAATTGAATAATGTGTTGTTTTGAAAAGATAAAAATTTTTTTCTTAATAAAATTAGGACGTATAAGAAAATCCCAGACCAAGATGAAATAGTTGTAGCTATAGGAATTATTAAAAAACCTAGGGACCTAAAAAAAAGAATACTGATAACTATATTTATAAAAACAATTATCAAGGATATCTTGAATGGAGTTTTAGTATTATCTCTAGCAAAAAAAAGATTTGCTAGTACTTTAAGCAGTGCAAAAGCTGGTACACCAAAAGCAAAATATAAAAGTGCTTTTGACGTTAACCTAACATCATCAATTGAAAAAGTTCCGTAACCAAAAAGTGAACTTATAATTTCCTCGGCAGCTATTATAAGTCCAAAAGATGCTGGTATTGAGAGCAAAAATGTTAATTCAATAGATCTATTTTGAATATCAGAAATTTTTTTTTTTTCTTTTTTTTTTATAGCGCTTGCCAACACAGGGAGTGATACAACACCTACAGCAATACCAGCTATTGCTAAATTTATCTGATAAACTCTATCAGCGTAGTACAGATATGAAACAGCTCCAGCTTGAAATGAAGCAATAATTGTACCTATTAAAATATTGATCTGCATCACACCTGATGAAAAAATACTCGGAGCGAGTTTTTTTAAGAAAAATTTTACCTTTTCGCTAATTTTGATTTTAAAAAAAATGGAAGGAAGGTAAAATTTTTTAGTAAAATAAATTAAAAAAATCATTTGTAAAAAGCCAGAGAGGGTAACTGCATAAGACAAATTTTTTACATAATTCAATTCATAAAAAAAGGAAATTAATAGTGAGATTATTAAAACAATATTTAATATTATAGGTGCAGCTGCGGCAGCAGCAAATTTGTTATTTGAATTCAATATTCCCGAGAAAAAAGAGGAAATTGTTACAAATAATAGAAAGGGAAATGTTATTCTTGAAAGATCAATTGCCAAATTATATTTTACACTATTTTCAAAAAAACCTGGTGCTATTAAAAAAATTACAATTGGAGTGAATATCTCAACTAATAAAACCAAGAACAAAATTGAGATGATTATTAAACTAAGAACTTCATCAGCAAATTTTTTTCCATCCTTTACACTTTTAATGTTTTCTTTAGTGTAACTAGGTATAAATGCAGCATTAAAGGTGCCTTCAGCAAATAATCTCCTAAAAGTATTAGGAAGACGAAAAGCAACAAAAAAAACGTCAGCTAAAATAGATGCTCCCAAAAATATAGCTATTAATATATCCCTAAGATAACCCAAAACTCTGCTTATTAATGTAAAAAAACTAAATACAGTAGTTGATGATAATAAATTCATAATTAAGACAAAATTATAAGTGATTTATTCACTTTTATATTACATAATCGAAAATTAATGACAAAAAAATCAAAAATTGACCACTATACAGATAAAGAGGCATTAGATTTTCATATAAATGGGAAGTCTGGCAAAATTGAGGTCAACTCGTCTAAATCTCTTACAACCAAGAGAGATCTGTCTTTAGCTTATTCGCCTGGTGTTGCAGCACCAGTAAAAGAGATTCATAAAAATCCTAATGCAGCATACGATTACACTTCTAAAGGAAACTTAGTCGCTGTTGTAAGTAATGGGTCAGCCATTTTAGGTTTAGGTAATTTAGGCTCGTTGGCATCTAAACCTGTTATGGAAGGCAAAGCAGTATTATTTAAAAGATTTGCTGACATTGACTCCATTGATATAGAGGTGAATAGTTCAAACACAGAGGAAATTATAAATACTGTAAAAAATATAGCAGGTACTTTTGGAGGTATAAATTTGGAGGATATTGCAGCTCCAGATTGTTTTATTATAGAACAAAAACTAAAGGAGGTACTTGATATTCCAGTTTTTCATGATGACCAGCATGGGACGGCGATTATTACACTTGCCGCACTGATAAATGCCTTGGACATCTCAAAAAAGAAAATTGAAGATGTAAAAATAGTAGTCAATGGAGCAGGCGCTTCAGCAATTGCTTGTACAAACTTATTTAAATTATCAGGAGTAAAAAGTGAGAATGTTATAATGTGTGATAGCAAAGGGGTAATTTATAAAGGTAGAGAAAATGTTGATCAATTTAAATCGGCACACGCATCTGATACAAAATTAAGAAACTTAGCTGATGCAATGAAAGATGCGGATGTTTTCTTAGGTCTTTCAGCAAAAGATGTTGTCACAAAAGATATGGTTAAATCAATGAGTAAAAATCCCATAATTTTTGCTTGTGCTAATCCGGATCCTGAAATAAGACCTGAATTAATTGAAGAAGTAAGAGACGATGCGATCATAGCTACAGGTCGATCAGATTATCCAAATCAAGTTAATAACTTAATTGGTTTTCCATACATATTCAGAGGAGCATTAGATGTGAGAGCTAAAGTAATTAATGATGAGATGAAAATTGCTGCTTCAAAAGCAATCGCAACTTTGGCGAAAGGTGATGTTCCTGATGAAGTCGTAGCTGCATACGGAGGTGAAAGACCAAAATATGGAAAAAACTATATAATACCCTCTACTTTCGATCCACGATTAATTAGTGTGATTCCTTCAGCGGTAGCGAAGGCAGCCATTGAAACTGGTGTTGCAAGAAAAAAAATTTCTAATATAGAGATTTATAAAGAACAACTGACCAACAGACTTGATCCTTCGATGTCATTAATGCAAGGTATAAATAGTAAAGTTAAAAAAAGTCCAAAAACGGTTGTGTTTGCTGAAGGTGAAGATGAAAATATGCTAAAAGCTGCTGTAGAATTTGCTAAAAGTAAGTTAGGTAAACCAATTGTGATTGGAAATGAGAAAAGAGTTAAAGAAACATTAGAAAAAATCGGCTTAGATACAAATTTTGATATTACGATTGTAAACTCAACAGACAAAGGAAAGCGGGAAAAATACGTGAGTTATCTGTATAAAAAATTACAAAGAACTGGTCAATTAGAGAGAGACGTTGACAGGCTCGTTAGAAATGACCGTGTAGCTTTTGGTGCTTCCATGGTTGCTTGTAAAGATGCTGACGCGATGGTTACTGGAAATATTAGACACTATGCTGCTTCGGTTGAAAAACTTAAAAATGTCTGTAGCGCCAGAAAGGGCGAACCTATATTTGGTATGACCATGATGGTATTTAAAGGTAGAACTTTGCTAGTAGCCGATACAAATGTTCAAGATTTTCCCTCTGCTGAGAGATTAGTTGATGTTTCAAAATCTTGTGTAAGAGTAGCAAAACTTTTTGGGTTCGACCCAAAAGTGGCTTTTTTATCTCATTCAACTTTCGGAAAACCAATATCGAGAAATACGAAGCACGTTAGAGAAGCAATAGAGATTCTAAAAAGTCAAAAAGTTGATTTTGACTTTGATGGTGAAATGCAGCCAGATGTAGCTCTAAATCCTATTTATCAAGAAGTCTACCCTTTTTCAAAAATTGTAGGAAAAGCAAATATTTTAATCATGCCAGCTTTGCATAGTGCTGCTATATCAACAAAACTCATGAAGTCATTTGGTGATGCAAAGTTGATAGGCCCACTTCTTGTTGGCCTAGATTTACCAATTGAAGTTGCACCACTAAGATCAAGCACCTCAGATATATTAAATCTTGCATCAATAGCTGCTTATTCTTCAGACGTGATAGACTATAATTAAAATTTTGATCGACTTAATTCAGAAACTAAATAAATCGAGGGAATAACCTCTTTAACATCATAAATTTTATTCGCCTCATTAATAACTTCTTTTTTTTCCTGCTTATTCATTGCTATTCCAAATATGTAGATCTTTTTATCGATGGTTTCTAAGGAATAGTTTCTTGCTTTTGTTTTTTTATTAAAAATAAGCGCTGATCTTAATTGACTTGTTATTAGAATATCTTTTGCTGTTCTTTTGAAATTTGATTTACCTTTTATTTTTACAGCATTTTTTACTGATCTTACTCCTTTAGTTTCCCAGGCTAATTTAGTAATCTTAATTTTTTCTTCAGGTTCGTTGACTTTACCGGTTAAAAAAATTCGTCCATCAATGACTTTGACGCCCAGTAGAAAATATTTTTTATCTGTTAAAGCTAGTCTTGCCACTAAATTTTTTTGCATGATTGTGTCATCAATTTGCATACCGATTGTTCTTGGATCAAAAGTGATATCGACGCCTGTTCCAAACCTACCTGCGGTAGAACAACTTGAGATAAAAAATATGATAATGGTGTAACTAATTATTTTTTTCATTTTTTATAGATAGGCATAGGTTATAAATAGTTTTTTTCGAAATATTTTCCTTGTCTGTCATAATTTTTACTACGTCCTTCAAACTATATTTTTTCAAATATTTTCTTATTTCTTTTGAGACTTTTGAAATATCCAAATTATTACTTTTATTAATTTTTTCTGAAATTACAACAGTTAATTCTCCTTTAATTTGAGATTTAAACAATTTTATATTATCAATTTCACCTCTATAGAAAGTTTCATGAACTTTAGATATTTCTCTTGCAATTAATATTTTTCTTCCCGAAAAAAAATTTTTAAAATTTTTTAAATAAAAATTAATCTTAATACTTGGTATAAAAAAAACTATTGAATATTCTGTGGACTTAAGTTCAGATAGTTTTTTTTTTAATTGATTTTCAGTTTTTGGCAAAAATCCAATAAAAAGAAATTTAGTATCGAAACCTGATATGCTTATAGCTGAGGTTACAGCAGAAGGTCCTGGTATAGGTAAAACCCTAATATTTTTATCGATGCAACTATTAATCAAAATTTTGCCCGGGTCAGAAATTGTGGGTGTACCCGCATCAGAAATCAAGGTCAAAATTTTGCCCTCATTTAAATGTTGAATAATTTTACTATTAATTTTTTTCTCGTTAAATTTGTGATAAGAAATTAGTGTTTTTTTTAATTTTAAATGATTAAGCAATTTTAAAGAATGCCTTGTATCTTCGCAAAGAATTATGTCAGATAAACTTAAAATTTTGATAGCTCTTTTTGAAATATCATCTAAATTCCCAATCGGAGTAGGTAAAATATATAAACCTTTTAAAATCATTTTAAATTTATGAAAAAAATTTTCTTAATATTAATATCCTATATACTATTTACTTTTAACACTTATCTACAATCATCAGAAAATAATAAACAATTTAAGATTGGTTTACTAGCTCCTTTCAGCGGAGAGTATTCACAGCTTGGACAATCGATGCTTTTTTCGCTTCAGCTCGCATTAGAAGAGATAGGAGACAAAAGAATAATAATAGTGCCTAGAGACTCTGGTATAAATGATAAATCGAAATTAAATAATTCTATAAAAGAAATTATTGACGAAAATGTTAAAGTTATTATAGGACCAATTGTCAGAGAAGATTTAAAAGAGGTTTATAAATATAAAGGAATTACTTTTATATCACCGTCAAACATTAAACCAGGTATCCAAAATAATGTTATTAGTATGGGTGTTAGTTTAGAGTCTCAATTAAAAACAATAAAAAAATTTATAGATAGAGAAAAAAAAACCAAAACAGTAATTCTATATCCAGAAAATATATATAGTGATTTGATAGAGGAAAAGTTAAACAAATTAAATATCAAACCTTATAAAATACTCAAATATAGTCCTGATCCAAAAATTCTTACAGGTGAAATCGAGAAACTGACAAGTTATTCACAAAGAAAAAGAAACTTGGAGAATAGAAAAAAAATTTTGGAAAAAAAGGATGACTTTTCATCTAAAAAAGAACTTGAATTATTAGAGCAAAAATACACTTTGGGAAATGTTAACTTTGACTCGATTATAATTATAGATTTTGGAAATAGTCTAAAAAGTGTGTTGGCGTCACTTGTTTTCACAGACGTCAATCCAGATAAGGTTCTATTTACTACTGTCAACCAGTGGTTTGACAAGAGTATTTTTTACGAAAATTCTGTAAAAACTTTGTACTATCCATCAATTAATCTTAAAAATTTTGAAAAATTTAATAAAAAATATTTTGATAATTTTAAAAGAAACCCAAATGAAATTAGTATCTTAATTTACGATGCGTTAGGTTTAGCTTACTATGTTTGGAAAAAAAATAGCGAAATCAAAAGTACAAAAGACTTTATAATTAAAGGTAAAATTAAGGGCAAAATTGGTTCATTTAGTTTTGATCAAGGTGAAATTATCCAAAGTCTTGATATGTACAAAATTGAAAATAAAAAGTTTAAAAAACTGTAGTCTTCTTTTTTAATTTTCTAAAAGCTAAATATCTATGATCTGTCATTAATTTTTTTTTCGGTGACATTTGACCGAAAGTTATTTTCTTTTTATCAGGTATAAAAATAGAGTCATATCCAAATCCTTTATTTCCTAATATTTTTTTTGATATGCTTCCCTTTAATTTTCCGATTGTTGAAATAACTTTTTTATTGTTTACTCTCAAAGATAAACTACACACGAAGAAAGCCTCTCTCTTTTTAGTATCACCCATCAACTTTAGTATTTTCTTCATAGCTTTTCTAAAGCCTCCATTTTTTTTGGCCCATCTTGCTGAATGAATTCCTGGTTTGTATTTTAAATATTTTATTTCTAGGCCGGAATCATCAGAAATCGATGGTATTCCTGCCCTTTTATAAAAGTAATTAACTTTAAGAATTGAGTTTTGCAAAAACGTTTTTCCTGTTTCTTTTGGACTTCTTATATTGAATGTTTCGGGAGAAAGTTTTCTAAGTTTTTTTGGTAAAAGTTGGCTTATTTCCCTAAATTTTCCACGATTATGTGTGCCGATTAGTATTTTTTTTGTTTTTATCATTAGTACCTAGTAATTTTAATATTCAATACTATATAAATTATTATGAGCAGTGAAAAAAATAAAGTTAAAAATATGAGCAAAGACCAAAAAATTGAGAATGGCAAAAAAGACGCCGACCCTGTGAACCTAGAGGAGAAACTTAAGGAGACAGAGGAAAAACTCCTAAGATCTTTAGCTGAGATTGAAAATCAAAGAAGAAGGTTTGAAAAAGAAATAAAAGAGGCATTTGATTTTGGTGGCTTTAGTTTTGCAAAGGAAACTATATCTCTTTTAGATAATATGCAACGCGCTCAGAACTCTCTTAAAAGTAATGAAAATTTAAAAAGTAGTAAGGAATTTGATAAATTTATTGATCATATAAATATAATCGAAAAAGACCTAATTTCTGTTTTTGAAAGGAATAATATTAAAAAGATTGATTGTATAAGCAAAAAATTTGACCCCAATTTTCATCAAGCCATGCTGGAAATAGAGGATGAAACCTGTGAGCCAGGCACAATAGTAAAGGAGATACAACCAGGCTATATGTACGGTGATAGGCTTTTAAGAGCCTCATTTGTTGGTATTTCTAAGAAAAAAACAAATAAAAAAGGGGAAAAAAATTAAAAATAATGACTTGCAGATATCAATTTAACACCCATATGGGATATAGAAACGAGGATAAAATACAATGAGCAGAGTTATAGGTATAGATTTAGGAACAACAAATTCTTGCGTTGCAATTATGGACGGCTCGCAGGCTAAGGTTTTAGAGAACACTGAGGGTGCGAGAACAACTCCGTCTGTGGTAGCATTTTTAGAAAAAGATGAAAAATTGGTCGGACAACCTGCAAAAAGACAAGCGGTTACCAATCCGAATGATACTATTTTTGCTGTTAAGAGATTAATTGGAAGAAAATTTGACGGTCCATCTGTTCAAAAAGATGTGACTAAAGTGCCTTACAAAATTGTTAAATCTGATAATGGTGATGCATGGGTAGAAGGTAAAGGTAAAAAATATTCTCCATCACAAATTTCAGCTTTTGTTTTACAAAAAATGAAAGAGACTGCTGAGAAGTACTTGGGACAAGCGGTCACTAAAGCAGTTATAACAGTCCCGGCATATTTTAATGACTCTCAAAGGCAAGCAACTAAAGACGCAGGTAAAATTGCTGGTCTAGAAGTCTTAAGAATAATTAATGAACCAACTGCAGCGTCTCTTGCTTACGGTCTTGATAAAAAAGGTGGAAAAAAAATTGCAGTTTACGACCTCGGGGGTGGAACCTTTGATATTTCTATTCTTGAGATTGGCGATGGTGTTTTTGAGGTAAAATCAACTAATGGTGATACTTTCTTAGGTGGTGAAGATTTTGATGATGCAATTGTAGATTATCTTGCCGATGAGTTTAAAAAAGATAATGGAATAGATTTAAAAAAAGATAAATTAGCACTGCAAAGACTAAAAGAAGCAGCTGAAAAGGCAAAAATTGAACTATCTTCAGCAGCACAAACTGAAATTAATCTTCCCTTTATCACAGCAGATAAATCAGGTCCAAAACATCTTAATCTAAAATTTTCAAGAGCAAAACTAGAGGCTTTAGTTCAAAGCCTTGTTGAAAGAACTTTAACTCCATGCAAAACAGCGCTAAAAGACTCGGGTTTTACCGCTGCAGAAATTAATGAGGTTGTTCTGGTCGGTGGAATGACAAGGATGCCTAAAATAATTGAAACTGTAAAAAACTTTTTTGGAAAAGAGCCTAATAAAAGCGTAAATCCCGATGAAGTTGTGGCAATGGGCGCAGCTATTCAAGCTGGTGTTTTACAAGGAGATGTAAAAGATGTTTTATTGCTTGATGTTACACCATTATCTCTTGGCATAGAGACACTGGGAGGTGTATCAACTAAGCTTATAGAAAAGAATACGACTATACCAACTAAAAAAAGTCAAGTTTTCTCAACCGCAGAAGATAATCAGCCAGCAGTTTCGATCAGAGTGCTACAGGGTGAAAGAGAAATGGCAGCTGATAACAAGCTTCTAGGTAATTTTGAATTAGTAGGAATACCGCCTGCTCCAAGAGGGACACCTCAGATTGAGGTAACTTTTGATATTGATGCAAATGGAATAGTTAGTGTTTCTGCAAAAGATAAGGGAACAGGCAAAGAGCAGAATATACAAATCCAGGCATCAGGTGGACTGTCTGACGATGAAATTAAAAATATGGTTAAGGATGCAGAGGCGAACAAGGAAGCCGACAAGAAGAAAAGGGAAGCAGTTGATGTAAGAAACCAAGGTGAAAGCATTGTTTTCTCAACTGAAAAAAGCTTAAAAGAGCATGGAAACAAAGTGTCAGCAGAGGAAAAAAAGAATATAGAGTCAGGAATTTCCGATCTAAAAAATGCTTTAAAAGGCACT